>ERZ802830.716-NODE-716-length-32694-cov-11.2726_pt1 | contig 32694 bp, 34 predicted proteins | sample MGYA00345654_ERZ802830 | MGnify/ENA primary metagenome ERZ802830 (study PRJEB30503, sample SAMEA104212375) | marine metagenome | biome: Westerlies Biome; feature: [SRF] surface water layer (ENVO:00010504) within the epipelagic zone...; material: water... | reverse complement strand
ACGACTCGCAAGGATTCGACTGCTGATCCTACTGATAGAGGCAGGGCGAGGGCATTCCAAATCGCCACCTCTGTGACCGCCAAGATCAAAGGAGATGAAAGTCTCATGCAGAGGCTCAAGGACGAGACGCTGAAGGACTGCATCGAGCAGTGTCAAAGAATGCAGGAACGATTGCAGGAAGAAGTGCAGGTATGGGAAAGACTAGAAGCACAGATTAAGGAAGAAGGATTAAAATGTCGTTAGTTAAATATGAATTCAAAACTATCCCTGGATTTAATGCCGATCAACAGATCAGCATCTCAGTGGGGGCGAAGTTGTCTGCCCTACCGGGCGAGCCGGGGGGACGATTGGACACCCATTGGGTGGGCGAGGCAGGCGGTTCTGGGGTCAAAGGCCACGCCACCGCCAGCGTGCGTCATCAGGCCGAAATCGGCAAAGTTCGTTATACCTTCAGCGTGGATGCCGTGAGGATCGATGGCCGGTGGCGAATCGATAGTGACTTCAGACGAGAGCTGGGTCTCGGGGGCAAGCCTCGCCCCGTCACTAAGAATGCGGCAGAACAGTCTCATCAAAAAGTTGAGGATGTCCTCCTCGTTTTGAGAAATCCAGAGTATCAAGACCGCATCAATGAGATCGCTTCTTGGGATGCCCGCCGCCAGATGATTGAACACCGTGAGCGATTGCAGGAGGCTGTCGCTTCGATGGTAGTAATCGAACACGAGCGAGATGAGACAGGGATCGAGGGAAAATGGGAACGCTAAAGACAGAAGGGGGTCACGGCCTCCGTCTTTTTGTAATGTTGTTTGCGAGGGACAGCGACGACTTGTGCGATGGCATAGGGTATATGGGGGATGGATGCCCCCAAGAATATCTTGAATACTTGCAGTGGGAGGAGGTTCAAGATCGCATTATGAAAGACGAGAGTAGATACCCTGATGTTTATTGGTATCAGTCGCTGAACTACACGCCAATCAGCGACGAGGTGCATCCATCAAAGCCTGTGGCCGAGGCCACCTCATGCCTATTAGGACAAGCATGGCAAGATCGCCATCGGAAAGGAACTTCGCCAGAAGCAGATGGGCGAGCACCAGACCCCACATGGGATTACTTCCTGTACGAAATCATAGAAGAGAAACTAGTCTTTGTTGCCTCGACGGTAGCAAGGGTGTAGGCTTTTTGAAAGAAGGAGAAACAAATGAATATCAATAATATCAATGAAGTTCTAGCAGTGGTGCAAGGCGAAGCGACAGCCAACCACGATGATCTAAACAAACTCACTGCAATAGTGGAGAGTCTAAGTCAGAAGGTAGACATCCTTATGACTGAGATGCAATCCAGGACGCAACCCTCTGACTTCCCTCCTGTTTTTGATCCTGCTGAACAGGGCTTCACGAAGGGCGGCCAGTAATGGAATCTTGGCAAATAGACTTAGAGGCGAGAGAGAAGGAAGAGACTCGCTGGGAACAGGCGGATGAAGAGTTCTCAGATTTAGATGAAGAACTCGCAACGATAAAAGCCGGCCTCGATAAGGGAACGCTTACCTATGCTGAGGCCGAGTCTCGTCTTAGTGAACTAGATGAAGACATTAATCATTTCGAAAGCGGCGATCACCACAACGAAGAAAGATGTGCCGCTATTAAAATCCTTCGGGAAAGATTGGAGACTGAAGTATGAAGCTCCCAAAAGAACGAAAGGAACCAGACTTAACAGTCGATAGGGACATGTTCCTCATTATCGGGGAACCAAAGGCGGGGAAGAGTACCCTTGCCTCTGGTGTGCCTGACTGCTTGGTGATCGACACGCAGGGGGGGCACAACAAACTTCCTTCTATGAGTCTCGATCTCAGAGAGGAAGCACGCAACCAAGGTAAGGAACCGATGGACATCTTCCGAGCCTCTCTGGTCATGCTGAAGAAGGATTGTCCTTACGATGCAGTGTGCATTGACACGCTCGATGACATCAGCGTCATGGCTGAAGATCTGGCAGTCAAGAACTGCAATGCTGACAACACCGTGACGGTGAAGGGCAAGGGGATCGGCGACTTTGCGTATGGAAAGGGCTACGCAGAACATAGAGGGATTGTCCTGTCGATCCTCACTGCTCTCAGGGCATTGCCTTGCACGGTGATCTTGATCGCTCACAACAAACGCATGATCGACGAGGACACCCACGAGGTGACAAAAGTGCTGGACTTACCAGGTAAACTGGCTCACCAGGTCCCCGGAGAAGTAGACCACATTGGGATCGCCAGCAAGAGCAAGAAAGGATTCTTCTTGTCCTTTGAGGGCTACGAATCTGAGAGGTCAGGCAGAAAATCAATAATGCAGGCAGGATCTCGTAACCCTCATTTGAATGGCAAGGTGATTGATACTTCATGGGATGCCATTCTAGAAACGGCAAAAGGAAATGGATAACGATAAGACACCCGACGGAGACTTGGGACCACCAATGAGTAAGCCCCGAGCAATTGAAAAAGCAAACAATGTCTTGTGCTTGCACGGCAAGATCGAAGACCAGAAGCAAATCCCGGCTAACTTCTGGCCCAAATATCTTACCTCAAAGAAGGAGGTTAACGGGGTGACTGTAGGGGAATACTTCCAGCTGGCATGGGTCCATGCTGGTCGTCACGGCAAGGGGGCCATGGTTCGCTACGATGAGAACTTTGATCGAAGGGTTCTCCATCTGTGGGATCTCTTCGGCCACACGATAAAGAAGACCGTCATGGTCACGGGGTATACAGGGTCTGCCCTTGACGAGACCCTACTCAATAAGGTTCAGGATGCAGAGTTTTCTGGATTCACTATTGACGGTAATCCAGTTGAATAGGAGTAACGATGTCTAAAGTATTTCATGGTGTTTTCCCCGAAGACAACACCAACAAGGTGAAAGTGTTGAGACCTGGTAAGTACCTTGCCACTGTGGTCAATGCTGACCCTGCTCAGTCCTTTAAAGGAGGGGCACAGATTGCGGTGACGTTTGAGGCCAAGCAACAAGGGCAGATTAGGGAGTACATCGAGGCTTCGATTGATCTTGAGAGCAAAGTATTGTTTAAGATTCAGCGATTGCTGGCGGCATTAGATATGCCTAGCGAAGAATACTGGTCCGCTGAGAAGAGGGAACCCCACACGTGGGATGTTCTTCAGGAAATCAAGGACGCTATCGAGATGGGGCGAGAAGTCATCGTCGAAGTGGGCACCTACGAAAAGCGTGACGGCACCAGTACTAGTACAGTCAAGAGTCTGACGAGTCCAAGGCGATACCCAGAGTTGGCACAACAGGTCAATGTTGGGCCTAACGGAGAAGGGTTAGAACCCTCTAGATTTGTCGGCCAAGACGAGGTACCTTTTTAAAGCATCTTTGTTCCTTGAGGGGGTGGCCTATTCCCAATCGTGCCGCCCCCTCTTTTTTAGGAGAGCATTTATGTTGACAGGATTTGCACGGTCCTATCTCCCCCTTCATATGGATGCGGCTGACGCTCCCGACAAGATCAATCACCTGTTAGATATGTCCTTTGAAATGAAGGTCAGCCCTAACGAGGCCACACAAAGGGAGGGGCGGCGACTTGCTAGTGAAGCCCGTCATTCTTGGCGATTCGTACTCAAGGAAGAGGCTGAACAGCTTCAGCAGAATCATGGAATCCCTGTTCGCTGGCAAGATCTCCGTGCTGATATGCCTGTCGGGGGCTACGTTGCACGGGCTTCTGCCTCGGAGACACACAGCAGGATCATGCTTCGGTATGACATTGCAGGCCCGAGGGGGATCACGGGCTACTTCATTTAAGGGGGGAAGTTGAGAGATGTTCTTTGCCTAGATCTGGGCACGGTCACAGGGTATGCCCTTCACGAAGACGGATACCTCGACCACGGCATTCACAAGTTTTCTAAAGACTTAGGCGAGCGGCTGTGCCAGTTCCATGACTGGCTTTCCGATCAAACCCCTCAACTTGTGTACTACGAGAAGCCTTTCAACGTGCCTGGTAGAGCCGCCCTGACACTCAACGCTATGGCGGGGATCGTTGAGAAGGTGGGCCATGAGAAGGGCTGGGTCGTTCACTCCGTGTCTCCCATGACCATCAAGAAGGCGGTCACAGGGACGGGACGGGCTACCAAGAAAGACATGGTAGAGCATATACAGAAAAGATTCCCAGAGGTCAGGGATCACAATGAGGCTGACGCTCTAGGAATCTGGCTGTGGTACGGAAAGTTAGAAGAAGCCTAAGACTTGGACAAACCATTGTCATGAATGGCTCGACCCAAGATATAGGCCATCAACCCCTCTGCTGTCAGCGTTACTTGATCGCCCTCCAGCCCCACCAAGGGGCCAAGCAGAACTACCACGGCAAGTACTAACAGGGCTTGAGCCTTACGACTCACGAAAAAATCTTTAATGATATCCATTACTTCGCCTCTTCTTTCTTCTTCTCTCTGGCCGCATGACCAAAGAATCCAGCCACTACTCCCAATGCTCCTGTCATTAACTCACGCCAAGGTGAGGGCATGAAAGGCACTGCTGTTTCCAATACTGTCCCTACCGATTGACCCACCTGTTGGCCAGCTTCAGTTCCCTCAACACCTGTTGGGTCAGCAATCCCATGCAAGAATCCCTGCCCCCATGCACACCCTGAAAGCGTCAACACTAACAGGACTAAGATCATCCATTTTGTATTCATTTTGTCCTTACTTCTTCCCGCAACTTTTCCAGTTGCTCTTTGATTTGCTTGGCTTCCTGCCGAGATTCCTTCAACTCATGTGTCTGCAAGGTCAGCAAGGTATTTAGGTTGTTGATGGCGTGTCCCATCTTGCGAATCTCTGCAACTAACGTGGAGATTTCATTATCTAATCTACTCATAGTTTTGCTCGTATCGTATGCTAAGTGAGAGTTGCCGTTTGTCTTGTGTGTTTTAAGGAATCCAAACACTTCCCTCAACAGGAGCAGTACCACAATCGATGCAAGTCCTAGTTGAGAGAGATCTTCGGGGATCAATTGTTACCTCCGTCGATCACCTTCTCAATCACTCCGTGGTCAACAGCATCTTCAATCAGCACATCAAGAAGAGGATTAAAAAATGTTGAAGTTCTTACTGGGACTGGCACGAATCCATATCTTTTAACATGACGACGAACGTCATTCTCGTTTAACTTCGGATCAAGTAACAGACCTCCAAGTTTTACCATTCCGTCTACAACTTGAAGTGCCCCACCAAGACCTGGTGAAGCAATCTGGGCACCCGTTGCCAGTGCGGATAAGGCTGGGCCAATGCTTCTCTCACCTCTTTCGTAATCTGATTTTGCATACTTGAGCGTTCGAGGTATGTCAAGAAGGGTTCCAAAAAGACCTGTGTAAGAAAGGAAACTTACCAGATTGTCGGCTTCCTCAGAGCCAAAGAGCGGATCTACTGGACGCTTAGGGATCTCTAAGGAATCGCTTAATTCTTTCTTTGCACTGTGGACAGCGTAGTAAATCGATCCGCCAATCATAATATTGCGAGCCAACTTATATGAACCTTTAAGATCCTTGCTTTGATGGGCGGCCCAAATGTGCTGAATGGATTTCATTCCGTATTCTTTGAATGCGGTTCTGGGGAATGACAGCAATGAGTTGATCGCATTGGCGATGAACGCCCCGTCTTTGTCGTACTCATCCATCTTTGAAAAGCCTGGAGCATTCCTTAAACTTTTGATTCCCCCGCCACCTTTAATCATGCGATCTTCTTTGCGTGGCATCAGAGACGAAGCCTCAACCTGCCGCATGACACCTGCCTTAAACTTCTTACCTAAAGCCTTGTCGCCCCATTCGTCAGGACTTGCAGACTTTAAGCCAGTCCCGGTGACTGAATCATTGCCTCCATGATTAACCCAAGCCGAGTAAGAGTTGGACAACTCGTCATTGGTCATGCCCATCTTTCTGACGTACATGGCCTCACCTTCGGACAACGCTTCTCCGTAAAAGATTTTTTGCCCAAGATCTAATGCCCTAGTGGTGTGCAAACGTCCAGCAACACCTCTGACTAAAGGCTGAGTAACACTAAACAAAGTGGCCCAACTCCAAATCATGTTTTTCTTATCACGCAAGTTGTGCTTTGATCTCTGCAACTCTTCAGCACTTAATCGAATGGACCCTTGGTTACTGCCCATGTTGGCTCGACCAGACATGGAAGTCTTCATGCTTTCGATCTGAACAGCCTCTGCAAACTGACCGACCGTTTTTTGATTAGCACCCATGCCTATGGCATCTTTTATAAGAGAAACAAGAGTGCTAGTAAGAGACCGTGCAAATGACTCAGCAAACTGGAATGTACTAGCGTTTGATTTGGCCACAGTAGGTGCAATGTCACCCAAAGTGCTTATGGCTATGTTGGCAGAGGTAAGGAACTGAGAGCCAAGCACTATCGATTCACTTGCTTGGTCTTTGCCGTTCTGACCCAAGAAGGAGTCACGAAGTTCTCCCAGTTTCTGGAAGTCAGCGTCTCTCGACCTTTCCAGTTTCTCAACCAAAGCCGCATCGTCACCCGCATCTTCAATCATGCGAGCGTACTCGTCGTTGATCTCTTTGCCGTAGCCATGGCCCAGTGAAACGTACTTGCCGTCTTGTCTGCCAATCCCCATTGACATATTCCTCATAGAAGAATCTCTCCTTATAGCAGAGATCCTGCTGTTGACATTTCTGATATCAACCTCTTCGTCAAGGGTATGTCTTTCCCCAAATGTGTCTTTGTAATCCTTGGACGCTTTGCGTAATCTCTTGCGAGCCTCTGACAACTCGCCTCTTCCTTGTAGGCGTTCAGTACGACGAGCCTTGAGTTGATCTTTTAACTCTTTGATTTCTTTCTTGACCGCATCCGAACCGTGCCTCTTAAGCCACTTGTTAAGCTTGCCAGCATCTAGGTCTTGGACGAGTCGTCTATCAGCATCCTCATAAGCAATCATCTTTTCTTCGCTGGTTTTCTTGGCCACCTGAATACTTCCTTCTCCCTCTGGTGTTCGCAAAACCCTCAGTTCTTCTAGGAGTTCTTCAAATCGGCCGGCCCTGTCACCTAAGTGATTCTTAAACGATGGACTTAAACCACCTTCCTTGATCGGGTCACCCCACTCGTCCAAGGTTTTGCGTAAGACATCAATCTTTTCCTGACGGGTTCTCTCTAAGGATCTCCGGTACTCAGCAGGAGTCTTGTCTCCGTGAATACGGATATGCTCCAACAACTCTCCGTGTCGAGCCTTCAACTTCTCTAACTTTTCAGCTCTCCTGCCTGCTAATCCTTGTGGCTGAAGAGTTTCGTAGTCTTTTATGCGAGTTTCGAGTTCTTCTGATTTCTTTTTAAGTTGCTTGTTTACCAGTTCCAAGGCTTTATCGCTGTCTCTGGTGGTGAAGTTCTTCAGGATCTGTTTGACCGAAGCGTTTTCTCCCAGCACTTCTTGAGCCTGCTTAATAGTGGTTTTTGTTAGGCCATAAATCTCATTCGTCAAGACCGCACTGGTGTCTTCTGGGTCGTACTTCCGGCCTCCGATCTCCCACTCAAGGATCATTCTCTGTGCTTCGAGTACGTCCATTTCTTTCTGGGCTTTATCAATCTTGTTGAAGACCCTCTCTTGGTGCTTACCCTTCTTGGCAATGTCTTGCTTGAGAAGTTTTGAAATCTCATCGGTAACTTGGTTCAGTTCAAAAGCATCGGGCTGGACAGGAACGTGCCCCTGCTCTTGCGATTCAAGTTGCTTGGCCTCAAGTTCATCTAACCTGGTTTGAACCTTGGTCTTCTCGTTTTCAATACGGCCTACAATGTTGGCCTCTTTAGATTCTAAACGATCAACTTGATTCTCAGACTTTTCCCATTCTTTGAAACTGCTGTCAGAGTCTTTAAGAGACTCTTTTATATCTCTCTGGTTCTCCTCTAGGTCTTTTACCTGTTTTTCATTCAAGTCCGTGCGTCTGCCCCGCTCTGCTTCTAGAGCGTCAGTCACAGCCATGTTGCTATTGGCTTCTTTCTCTTTAGCAGTGTCCATGTTTTTGGAAGCGGCATTCAGTTCATCGACAACAGGTCTTGTGTCTTCAAGGAACTGTGCAGGGTTGTCAGACTCTGCCGCCTTGCCAGCAGGAATGACGTTGTATGTCATGTCTTCGGCGTGGGAAGTGATAGCAGGTAACGGTGAAACTGGCGGTGCTTCGCCCTCCACAATATCTTCAGCATCTACCCTCGAAGCCTCGCCTTGTGCTTTGTTCCAAATATCGGTGAGTTGGGATTTGGTTTTGATTGCTGACTTTTTCAGAACTATATAATCATCTACTAAACCTGCTTGTGCCCCCAATGTTCCTTCAGCAGAAAAACCCTCATTTATGTTTTTGATTATTATTCCATCATGCACTCCACCAGTTTCTCTCACTATTTTGTTAGTCCAATCACTCATTCCTTCATCTGTAAACTCTAACCAACTCTTACCTTTTGCATCTATAACTTTAGGATTTTCAAACTTTACTACAAATTCTGAAACATTTTTTCCAAATGCCTCGGCTGGCATTTTGGATAAATCGTCATAAGAATAAAAACTATCTTCTCTTAATGCTCCTGCTATTTCTTTCAGTTCAGCATCAGTTCTTTTTAGTGTGTAAAAAACATCGTCTTTGAAGTTTATCTCATCAATGTTCTTTATTGCTTTATCGCCTCCATGATATACAGACACTCCCTGGCTCTCCACGAACTCTTCAACTGTCTCGTACTTCTTGGCTTCTATGTTTAGGTCAATCCCCTCGCCCTCCGGCACCACGCCCGAAGCCTCGCCCTCCACTGGTCGAGGCGTGGCGGGGAAAGGTTGCTCTGCCGTTCTGAACTCAGGCAAGGACTGACCCTTCGGGGCACCAATCGTTGACAAGATAGCACCGTTGGTTGTTGCACTGTGACGCTTGGCACTGCCAATCAAGTGATCGAAAGCATTGGGGTACAGGTCTTCCATAACGTGATACGGAATATCAATCGGCTCACCGTCTTTACCAGTAGGGCCAACCAAACTTCGACGTTGCATTTCCCCTGTCTCGCTGACCTTTTGCGTAAAGAACTCTGACCCTTCTCTTTCTATAAGCTCCAACTCACCACTCTCTTTATGATCGTAGTCAAAGGTTGTTTCACCTGGCTTCATCTCTTTGCCACTCTTCATGGAGGCCACAACTTTATCAATGTGCCCCTCCATTTCTTGGTCAGACATTTCAAGTTTGCCTTCGTCGATATGCTTCTTTAAGTATTCTCTGTACTTGTCCTTGAAGAGATTAACCGTGTCTTCATCTTCCAACCTCTCACGAATCCGCCCAGTTCTTGGGTGGTAGTTTTCAATCGGTGCCCTCATGCCGGTGGCTCCCGCAAGGGCTTCATACTCAACGTAGACTTCTCCACGCATTTCTTCTGCTAAAGAGATAGCGGCCTCTTTGGCATCTTCGATTTCCATTTCTGTCATGGGCTTGTTATTTGATTTGACAAAGAAATCGTCAGGAGTTTCGTCAAGCCTGCCCTCCATTTGACGAATCACCAACCCCGCCATTTTGTCTTTGCCTATGCCGTGGTTGTGACTGGAACCCTGTGCTTTAACTTTATTCGCTATACTATCAATCGCCATTCCTCGTCGAGCATTCAGGTCGCTGACAGTCTCAATCAACTGTGCGTCAGCGTCTGTAAATGAAAGACGGTGATTACCTAATACAGCGTAAAGCGTCCTAACTGTTTTAGCGTCCGAAGTCTGCAAATCAGAAATGGTCTTGCCGTCACTAAACGTCAAGGAAGAAATCCGTGAAACCATTTGTTGCATTTTGTTAAAACCACTAATCGCTTCTTCGGCAATAATGTGCATCGGGCGACCAGCTTCAATCCCCTCACGAATAAAACGATTCATTCTTTTACTAGCCTCTGCGGTTAGCACTGCCTGAACTTCATCCACTTGCATATTTCCATCGAGACGAGTAGGAACATCTGAAGTTGCCTCAGACATAATGTCGTCAAAGTACAGACGGGCTTGCCCTTGTAGTTGAGAAACACCCGTTTTTCTTGCACTTGCAATGCCGCCGATCAAGCCCGCCAGCCCCATCGACAAAGCCCCGGCCATCAACACATCGCCTGTCGTCACCTTCTTGTCGAAGTAGGCTTCACTGGCCATGCTACCGACACCTGCAATACCGCCCTTGAGCATGGTCTGCTTAATGGTTTGCCCTGTCATGCCCCGATACAAAGCATAGGCTTGTTCTGGGGTGACCTCTTCGCCAGCATCAATGAGTTGCTTAAATCTCTTTGCGGCTCTTCCGGTGTTGACAATATCCATAACCGCACCTGTGAAGACCAAGTTGGTTGGATCAAGCACCATATTGGAAATGAAATAGCCAGACCAACCAGCGACACCTGCCTCTGAGATCTTGCCCATGTTTTCAAGTTCCTTGGAGTAGGCTTCGATACGGAATCCAAGGTCAGATGGCCCACCTGATTCATTCAAGTAGTTCATGATTCTCTGGTCGCCACCATACGCTTCAAGAAACTGCTTGCCTGTAAACTCCATACCTGCAAACTTGATTATACGTCGGCTCTCGATAGAGTTTTTAACCCTCCATTCAGGGTGAATGTCTCTGTATGACTCACCTGGACTAGCGAATCTTGTCTCCTCGATAGGAAGAGGTGGAGCGTTCCACCAAGTAACAACCTTGCCAAGCGGGCTTTCGTCAAACATAGCGGCTAGTTGCTCAACTGTTTGATAAGTGGCTTCTATTAAAGAACCTCGCCACTCTGTTATGCCAAGGTCCGTCTCAAGAATATTTGCCCGCCGCTCAAACTCTTTCGGACTTATTTTGCCTTCTTGTGCCAGCCTTGTTAACGGCTTGATACGTTCATTGTAAAGATCTCGTTCTTTTTCATTAGGGTCGTTTTTAGAAGTTGGGTCAAGTTTCGGGGCAGGAACTACACCGACGAATCTTTGATTCATTATTCCATCAGACATTAGAAACTCCTCGGAATCTCATTGGGCTTGATTAAAATCTCCGTGCCTTGGCTCTCCAAGTCGTTGCCACGAGTGACAACCAATGCCTGCTCTCCCCCTGATCCTGTTTGGATTGAGAAGGTGGTGTTCGCATACTCTCTCACATCAGCAATGACAGTTTGTTCAATGATGTAGTTTCGAGCACTGAGAATCAGTCCAGCCTTTTCCCTTAACCCACGACCTTCAATCTTTTTGCCCATAAGTTCCAGCAGGATCAATGCACCGGATTCTTCTCTGCTGACGGCTTTTTTATCAACAAACTCAAACTCATTGAAGAGAGAACTCAGAATCTCTTCGTCAGTTCCATGCCCTTTGATGCCAGCCAAAACAGAACGAACAGCGTTGTCTTCTTTAAAAATGTTGTAGAACTCTTCTTTTTGCTCACCGCCTTCGGTGATTGTGCGACTGCCTGTAATAGGAAAAGCATCAAGCAAAACTGTGTTGCCCATGTACCCCTCAACAACAAACTGACTCGTCAACTCTTCGTTCAATTGTCCAAGATAGGCATCGTCTAAACTGTTTTTGATCTCTTCCTTTGTCATCCCTGAAGGATTGAAGACTTTGCTTTCTTTTAACCTGGCAACCACTTCTGCATTGCCAGCGACAGAATCAAGAACCTCTTGCGGCAAAATGCCTTCACCTTCAGACGGTTGAATCAGCGAGTCCGCCCAACGCTCTACCTTTGAAAGGTTTGCATAGCCTGCGTTGCCCACAATCATCTCGAACGCTTCAAGTCTTTCCTCTGTTGTTTTCGCACTTGACCACAGAGAGTCATAAATAGTTTCAATAACCCCTTCCCCTTGAGCCAACGGTCCTAAAGCAGACACGTTTAACTCGGTTCGAGTATCCGTGCCATTCATGACAGACCCTAAACTGTCAATAAGTTCTGACGTTGCATAAAGTTGGCCTCCGTGTTGCTGAAGTTCATCATAAGTATCAGCCCATGAATCCCCGTTTTCTTCTTCGTAAAAAAGAACTGGGTCATCTTGCATGACATTCCCGGCTTCGTCTCTAAACCCTACCGCAACGTTACTAACAAAGTCGTCAGCAAAATCTGTAAAACTTTTTTCTGGATCTCTTTTGAATTGAGTTACTCTAGAAAAAACTTTCGACTCACTTGAGTTCTTGATTTTTTTCTTAGACTGAGTTTCGTAATCATTTAAACTAGCATTGTCTTTATCACGAAAATGACCCGCAAACGCTTCATGAACTTCATCACTAAACTCGTTAGTGTTGTTCTCAATGTCTGCGTCAAGCAATTCTTTAACCTGGATTAGAGTTTCATTGAACATAGGCAAGTAAACGGCATCCATTTCCCCTTTTGCATCCTTGAGTGTGTGCAAAGATTTCAAAGCGTCTTTGACGTTTCCTTCTCCAAGATTCCTACGAACATTCGAGTATCGAACTCTTTTAGGGCTTGACTCAGATCCATCTTTAGATATTTCAAACTCGAAAACCTCAAGAGTGTGTTCTTTTTCTTTTAGGTTTAACACTGAACGATCAAGTTCTAACTGATCGCTTCTTCTTTTCTCTTCAACCGTGAACTCAAAAATACGCTGTTTAAGTTCGTCGGCTCTCAGTTCCAAGGATTCAGTATCATTTGCTATTCTTTCCATTGCCGCTTCATGTTCCAGTTTGGCTCTAGCGTCGCCAGATTTAATGGCTTCATCTCTTAGCCTTAGAGTTTCTTTCATTTCGGCTTCTCTAGACTTCCTTTGTTCTATTGCTTCTTCCAGTTCTCTCTCGTCTAACACTTTTTGCTCTTGGAGGACTCGTATGCGGTCGCCGTGCTGTCTTGCCTTACGCTCGAAAAAGTACAATTCTTGCCAGCGTTGATCAGTGCGATCATCAATCAACAGTTGCTGAGATTCACGGCGATACTCATCGCTTTGCCGACCAAATTGAAGCTCGACCACCTTCAGTTGTCTTTGCTTGTCGTTGTCGAGCAGTCTTTTGTCCAGTATTTGCGACTCATGTTTACGATCTAACGCCTTGTCCATAAGTTCAGCACGACGGATCAGATTCTTATCCGACTCGACGGCCAACTCTGCCATCTTGCTTTGCTGGGACATCAATGCACGAGACTTCTGGATCGCCAACTGTTGTTGGTTCTGCAAATACTTGAAGCCCGCAGAGAAGTCGATGGCTGGAAGGGGGTCTGCCCCAATGCCCTGACGGGTAAAATCAAAACCTGGATCTACCATGAAGATCTCCTAGCATTAACCACTAAACAAAGAGTTCATTTGGTTTGAGTAGTTGTTAGAGTAAGGACCGTAGTACGGAGTTGGTGCAGGAGCCGCTGGCCTTGCTAAATAGTCAGGCACCCCCATTGAGGAAGCACCCGTAGAGGCTGAGGTCATTGGTCCAAACATACGATCCATGTATTGCTGGTTCTGCTGAAGCCCCTGACCTTGGAAGTAGGTGTTACCCATTCCCATGATCGTGTTCATCATCAAAGCCTTGTTTGCTTGATCGACCTGTCTTCTTGCCGCCATCTCTTGGAAGCCTAGATCTCCACGAATGTTTCCTGTCATCATTCCAAAAATCTGTCGTCCCGGCCCTGCCTGCTCTACAGCCATAAGGTTGCCAAAGTCTTGCTGTCTCATTTGCTCTTGGAACTGCAAGCCTGCAAAGGATTCCTTTAGGCCCGCCGCTGGTGACCGAAACGTTCCCCTTGCCGCTTGATTTCCACGGGTAAACTTCGCCATGTCTTGGGCCAACTGCTGGCGACGATTGTCGTCTGCATACATTTGACTTGCACCTTGAGCCAGTTGCCCAAACATAGGAGACGCTTGTTGATAACCTTGAGAAAGCTGGCCACCAAACTGATTGAGATTCTGCACAGCAAACGCTAACTGCTGTTGCATTAGGGACTGGTTTCTTTGAAGGGTTTGCTGAAAGTTTGGCCGACTTCTTCTTCCAAGAAATCCGCCAAGGAGTTGTGCCCCCATCATCATTGTTGCTGGGTCTGGCATTAGACCACCTTCCATTGTTCAAAGATCAACACGCCTGCAAGAGACACAGGGTTTGCCCCTCCATTGCCACCTGCATATAGAATCTTGAAATGCCGATCTGTTGTTGCGGTATTCGGGATGACATACGTTCTATTGACCTTGACTCCAGCAGTGTAATCAACTGCGGCTTCTTGAGTAAAACGTATTAAAGGAGTTGCTCCACTGCCAATCAGGTCTGTACCGTGATCCCTTAACTCTGCTTTAGTCGTTGCAAGAGAGGTACTGCTGTACTCAAACATTCTCAAGTTGTCTACTTGGCTACTATTTATGTTAGCCAAAGTCAGATCGCCTTCTATTCTCAAGTGAATCGGTTCTGCAAATTGAGGCGTAACTAGGATGTCTAGCCAAACTTCACTTTCCCCGCTTCCAGTCGAAGGATCGTAACTTCCAATGGTGCCAACAACTGCAAAGTTGTTAGCGGAATAACCCAAGTCTTGATCGGTAATGTCGCTTGCGTCCAACATTCTTTTCGCAGTAGTTGTTAGTTCAACAGGCTCCCCAACGCCCATAGGCTTTAGAGTTTCACCAGACATAAGCACCAGCCATTTGTCTGTGGCAGTGTTCTTGATCGCTCTTCCGAACGCTCCCTTTACAGGACTGGCACCCAAACTCTTCGCCAACTTCACCGTGCCTGATGTGCCCAAGTAATCGCCACGGGCTACCGTTCCTGTCGTGTTGACCACCACAAGACCAGACTGCACAAAGCGACCTTCGGACTGATCCCCGATCGTTGAAGCACCGTCAGTTCCCGTAGCCGCAATGCCAAGGAAATCCGTCGAAGCCTCTGTCGTTGTGGTTGTCACCGAGTTGTCCGCACTGGTATTCAACACCACAACGTCACCATGAGTCAGCGATTCACCCGAACGGTTCGTCAGGGCTTGCTCTTGGTTCTTTGACGCAGACTGCCAACGAGTTCCGTCATAGATCTTCAAGATTCCATTGCCGTCAGCCTCAGTCGTCGAGGTGTCCCACCACGCTTGACCTACTGCTGGTGATCCTGGTGCCGTGCCCCCACTCGTAATGAGATTGGAGCCACTGGACATTGCCGCCTGCGTTACACCTGAAACGCTTGCTGAATCAACGAGCGAATGAAGTTTCGCCGCTGTCACAAGGTCGCCGCTACTGAATGTAAAACCTCTTGTTATATTAGCCATTAGTCAAAGTTCTCCTGTTCTGGCAATGCAGAAACAGAGAAGTAAAGTATTTTTACTTTGTTCTGCCCATTACTTCTAAATCTGAACTGCATTTCTCGACAAGCCTCAAACCTGTCAAGATAGAAACGATTCCTAAACAAGCCGCCGTCAGAAAGAATGGCATTCTCGTCCAGTATGAATCCACTGTTTTCATCTCCTGCAACACCCAACGCCAAGCCACCTGACGGGATTGTGTAAGTGCCTGCTAAACTAAAATCAGATTCGTCTTTGGCCACATGCAACTCAACTTCACCACCCGTACCGCCATACACATAGAGGTCTAGGTACTGGAAGTGCTTGCGAAAGTTTGTGCCCCCGAAACTGAATCGCCCTGTCTCAATCACAGATTCAATGCTTATGCCTGCGTCTGTATTTGCAGTCTCGTCAAAGACTTCATACAACTTGCCGTCCGACACATCGCCCATGTAGAAACTGTCAGCGTTCTCAAACCTTACCGCTTTGAAAGCAGAAGGAGTCCAGCCCGTAAACAAACTCCAAGCATTCTCCACCATGTCGTAAACCAAGACATGAGAGTTCGTCGTGGCTGAATCTAAAGGCACGGCCAACAGATACAGGTTGTCCCAAATCGTGCCGACAGCATTACCCACATACGTCCAGTTGATCCTGTCTATTGTGCCCTTGATGTTCTCTGAGATAGGCATAACCACACCCAGAGGGCGATCCCTTTGAGTCTTTGCCAAACGGTGAACACCATGACGAGACAGGAAGAAGAAGTCTTGACCAGCTTGCACTACTGAGTCTGGGGCTACCGTGCCGATGTCATTATTCAGAGGCATGATCGATGTAGCGTCAAAGGTCAAATCACCGAAGTTAGCCTGGTCAACGTCCAGTAACCAAATCGAGTTTCTCTGAAATACCAGCAAGCCATTCTGCATGAAGGGTATGATTCGCATGGTCTCATCGGAAGGGTTAACTAGATAACCGGCAGATTTGTTAACTCGATTTGGTTCACCGATTTTAGAAAAGAAAATGTAACCATTCTCTTCTAAGCCTGACCCTGCAACCCACAAGCGAGACAGCCAAAACACTGCGTCTTTACCCGAAGCAGGGTTCAATCCGCCTGACCCTGAAACAATCGACAAAGCCCCACCCGTGTATTTCAAAACCTGAGTGTTGTCTTCCTCGATAATGTACAACTGGTCCTTGGCAATCTCGTCATTGATGTCGAATACCTGCACTATGTTCATACGCCCACGAACAGTAGGCTGTGTAAACTCGGCAGGCTTGGCAAGTTGAGTCCAATGAGAAGCGGCTGTGCCCTTGCCATCCCATGTCAGGTACTCACTGCCCACCGCCATGACCAGTTTGTTGCTGTTTGCTCCAGAAGACGGGTAGTAATGACCAATGCCCAGAGTCTTACCCGTAGGCCGTGAACCACCCCCGCTAACCGTACTGGCTGTTTTGTCCAGCAAGCCCGGTCTCTTCTCAGCAAACGCCCCCTGTTTAATCAGGAAGTTCTGTATCAGAGCCGCCTCATTTGGACCAATCCGAGTAGGGTGAACCTTCGTGTTCATACCTCCTGAAAGGTTGTCCAACTCGAAAGTCCCAATAGGACTGTCCAGCATCTGAGATTTTCTCTGAAAGACTCTGGGGTCCATTGGCATTAGGCTCTACCTATCCTCTTGTTCATGTCCGGCATGAACGCCCATGTTCCGTCTGATCCCAAGCGATCTCGAAGGTAGCCCTCCAGCAATGATTGGTATCGCATTTCCTCAGCTTCGGCTTGAGCAAACTGACGCAGGTTTCTCAGCAAATCACTGAACGCACCAATCACCAGGATATGCTCACAGTCCAACAACAGGTCGTCCTCGTCGTCATCTAAGTCGCTGATCCTGACCGTATGCGTAATGTGCAACGACGTTGAAGAGGGAACCGGATACAGACGGATAGCAGGGTATCGAGCCACCTTTTCCGACTTTGCTAATCGTGCAAAGGTGGTTGTCTCAGCCGAATCCTTCAATGAAACAACCCCGGAAGTGGGGGAACTCTTGCTGAAATGCAAGACTTCTGAGAAGGTCTCGTCCGTCAAACTGCCTATGGGCTTCTCGTCTTCCACCAACAATCCGTTAGCGTCGTAGCCCCGTACCCTGTAGTCGCCCGCCTCAGACCCTGCTGAAGACACTGCCTTCAAAGTCGTGGCCGTAGACAACTGTGTCAGGACTCCACGATTACCCATGCGAGAGTAATACTGAGGACTGCCCGACTCCCCCAGTGCGTCCACATACCGCTCTGTTAGATCTTGGTCTGGTAACGGTACAATGATTCTATTGTTAGTTCTATCGTAAACCTTGATAATCTTTTGTATACTCTGTGGTAAGCCTACAATCTCTGATCCTGCCGTGACTGTGCTTTCCTGAAGCAGTTCAGGCCAGTTGTAATATTGCAGGATCTCACGGTATCGCCGGTTCACGGCCTCTTTAACAACCGTTCTCTTGTCTTCGTCAGTCCTATTTGTTAGACGAAGAACCTCGTCAACGATCTCACCAAATGTCTTCATCACTTTACCCTTTGCCGAAGAATGGAAAGTTGCCTAAATGCTTTGTAGCCCAAATGGTTCTGATTGATAACAGCGTATTCTGCGTAGAGTTCCGCAATAGGAGCTGACGCAGTAAACCCTGTGATCTCATAAGAACCCACAATCTCTTGCGTCTTTGACTCAATCAACGTATACGAGGCTGACAGATCTGCTGTGTCTGAAATGCCTATAGTGTATGAACTCGAAACTTCCGACGTGTCAGAAATCTTAACGGAATACAACGAAGCAAGTTCTATTGCGTCCGACTCGCTAATGACATAAGAACCTGTCAAAGCCTGATCGCTAGAACTCTTGACAGCGTAGGTAGACGAGACCTGTTGAGGATCACCCGTCACAGCGACCGTGTACTCTGCCCCAATGTTTACATTGTTTATCAGTACCTTGACTGCGTAACCCGCTGACAATACTTGAGCGTTGCCTGTATCCGCAACAGCGTACGAGCCGCCAAGGTCAACGGCTGTCCCTGTATTCGTAACGCCATAAGAGCCGTCAAGATCAGTTGTCGTCCCTGTGTCCGTAACAGCATACGAACTTGACAATACTTGAGCATTGCCCTGGTCTTTAACTGCGTACTCACCGTCAATCGATTGAGGACTGCCTGTGGTTTTTACGGAGTATTGAGAATCAAGATCAACGGCAACTCCTGCGGTCGCTGAAGAAATGTCATAAGAACTAGCGAGGGAAACCGAATCACCTTGCACTTTAACTGCATACGAGGAACCCAGATTGTCGGCTTGCGAAACAGAAACTTCGTATTCAGAACTAAGGCTTGCAAGTGTTCCCGTAGATTTAACAGCGTAGGAACCTGTAAGGTTCGCAGTGCCCGTGGTGTCCTTAATAGAGTAATCAGAATCAAGTGCCTGTTCTTGGCCCTGCTTTTTAACAGCATAAGAACTAGACAATGACTGAGCATCGCCCTGCACCTTGATTGCGTAATCAGAACTTAGATTCTCGGAGCCAGCAACAGCGACTTCGTATTCAGAACTAAGACTGGCAGGCGTTCCCGTAGACTGAACGACATACGACCCAGAAAGACTTGCCGTGCCAGTGGTGTCTTTAACCGCATACTCAGAGTCAAGCGTTTGGGCTTGACCTTGATCTTTAACCGCATAGGAACTTGAAAGAGCTTTAGGATCCCCAGTTAACTTTACTGTGTATTCAGAATCTAAAGTCTGAGCAGTCCCCGTAGACTTGACTGCATAAGAACTCGTAAGATCTGCCGTGCCAGTGGTGTCTTTAACTGTATAAGAACTCGTAAGAGTTTGGGGATCTCCAGTTAACTTTACTGTGTACTGAGAACTCAGATCTGAATCTGTCCCTGTGGACTTGACTGTATAAGAACTCGTAAGAGTTTCAGGATCCCCGGTTAACTTTACTGTGTATTCAGAACTCAGATCTACATCTGTGCCATCAGACTTAACTGCATAAGAACTTGTAAGAGTTTCAGGGTCGCCGGTTAACTTGACCGTGTACTGAGAATCTAAAGTTTTAGGAGTCCCTGTAACTTTGATTGCATAGTCAGCCGTTAGGGTAGCAGGGGTTCCTGGTGTGCTAGTTTCCAACTCTGGAAGAAGTATCCACCAAGAAGAATCTCTTACAGTAGCGGTGCCGTTACCCCCTACAACACCAGTCATCGACCACGGAGTTGACAGTCCGTTCCCGGTATCCGCCAATGCGTCCGAGAGAGAGGTGAAGTCCCTATATCCAATAACAGTACTGCAACCTTTTCCGTCATGTTCAGGCAGGGTGTTTCCTATTACGTCTTGACCACCAACCCATGTAGTAGCATCCCAGTTTCCGGCTCGATCTGCGGTAGCAAAGGCGAGTGCTGTACAGTTACCGGTGGAGTAAACATTACTATTAGCCCATATATTAGTCGCACCTGTTATAGTGCTGTAGTCTCGAAACTCAACCACTAAGTCAACGGTGCTATCTTCTGAATGCGTTGCTGGGAGTGCGTTTAAGGCCTGATTCGATGTGTTACCGTCAAACTGGGTGAGGTTAACACCCCTCCAGATTTCAATAGATGCGTGGTACTTCCTTCCGTCAGCCAAACTATGAAGGACAGGTGCGACTATTCCGTTGACGATATCAGCAGAGACTACTTTGTGGTAATAGGCAAAGTAGTACCTCTTTGAGCCAAGATCAGAGGGCCATTCCGTCCCCGTCAGGTCTATCTTCTCCATTGCTGTTCCGGTTGTACTGTTAATACTTGCATCTATACCTGTGGTACTAGTACCACCTTTCTGCATTCCCGTTAGGAAGATAATGTCGCCGACCTCAACGGGGTCGTTGGAGTTACCCCAAGAAAAAACCATATTCCTGGTCGTTCCTGCTACAGTCCCGAAGGTGTCTCCACTGAGGAACGTAATATTGATTCCGGTTAGTGGCACCCTAGATATAGCCATTTAGTAACTCAGCAGGATTTCAAGAGTAACTGTGCCAGCCTTGTAAGCTCTAGACGGAATAATATCTATAGCCCCTGATACCGTACTTGTATTAGGAGCATAGTAGTCAGACCAAGTGTCTGCACTAAGAGAGGAAATATCTATGTCATTCGTAAATGCGTTAGAAAAAGATGTTATAAAGTTGGATTGATATCCAACATGAGTCGATGGCAAATATGTGTTACTAGCAGTTTGCAGTCCGTATTCCCATGCCAGCCACGCTTCGATTTCTTCACGGGAGTCGTCGTCTAGATGATCATCGACAACTATAACCCTGCTAAGACTTAACCCATCAAAGATAAGGTCTTGGTTCATAAAGTTAAAGTTTTGGGAAAGCCATCCTATACATCCAAAGTCGCAAGTCCCGGCGACGGTTCCTGTCATTGTTTGTACACCACGTCGATATTCCGTAACCACGTTACTCGAATCTCTGGTTAATACTCTGATATCCTCATCTTGAATGTAATCGGAAGTACCGGAACCGTTAATAGAATTGTTACTTTCATCTCTAAAGTAAACTTGTCGGCTAGAGTTGTTTCCATACCATGTAGCGTAACTAAATCTACCGCTAGCATTGTCTGAACCCATAGCAGGTTTGTTTGAATTGTCTGCTTGATCTACAACCAGAATTACGGAAAAGGGTTCGCCAGAAGCAAACGTAGGTGGGTCAGTACTTACTTGAAGTCTTGAACTAGACCCAATATCAATAGCGGGTTTGCTCGTTATATTGGTGCCGCTGGATGCAAAAGTTGGTTGTGATCCACTAGGAGCAGTGGCTTCCTTGCTAGAGATACTATCTGGTATATCGGCCATGTCGTCCCCGTCAGAAAGGACAGGGGAAAGGGTCGTTGCGTTAAGGTCTAGTAAAGCGTCTTGCAGAGGATTGTATTTACTTGACTTGCTAGAAGAAGCGTCAATGTTGAACGCAAAATAGCCAGAACCTACTGACTTCTTTGCCCTAACACGATAGATCGTAGCAGTGTCTCCTGCGATGCCTATCGTAAGAGGGGCACCGTCAGAAATATGCATACCATCCCCGCCTAAAGTGACAGTTATAGTATCAGTTGGCACACGCCCTCCTTGCAGTGCAACCATCTTGCAACAGAAGGAGAATCGTAGAGACCGTGCTATTCTTCGTGCAACACGATCTTGTCTCCACCGAACTCCCACAAGCGACGCTGGTCGTCTTTCTCCCACCCATAGAAGTAAAACACCGGATCGCTAGGGGCATTTTCACCATTATTACTAATGGAGACATTGTGCCGTTCAAAGATGACAGGCAATGCTCCAAGAGGAATCTCGATAGCGAAAGGAATCTCAACGCCTGGACCCGTGATAATGAGAGAGCGAAGTTCTTGCTTGCGAGCGTGACCTTGCCCTAAACCCTCAGACTCAACAGTGTCGTCAGAAGTTGTGATCCCCCTCCACTGGAACATTAAGCAACCGTCACATCAAACGTACACTGAAGAGTGAAGGACTGACCTGCAACGGCAGTAGCACTTGTCTGAACCTGCACTGCAAAATCTTGCGAATCACCGGTGTTTGTGTTTGTGATTGCCGCCGGTGCAGTCAGGGCTTCAGAGTTTGCTCCACTTGCCTGCAAATCAGTGCCACCAGTCAAAGCAGTCGTAGAGTCCTGAGCGTAACTCACACCGGCATCGGCGTGGATCACAGTGCCTTGGCCGTCAATGTTGGCGGCACTGCCTGTCGAATCTGATCTTTTAATCAGAATGTTACTGGCGGTGTTAGATCCAGTTCCATCAGCCGTAAAGCGAATCACAAAATACCGACTAATGCTGTCGGCACCTTGAGTGATCGGATCACCTATTGCGGTGCCACTATCAGAGCTTCCGCCAAAAACAGCAGTTGTAATGGCAGTCCCAATACTTCCTGCACCACCTGTCTTACTATGCCATGCGGCTGTCAGACCCATATCACGCTCCCTACTTTGGATCTTTCAAGTTGAACCTTGAAAACATCCTAATGAACTTTTTGGAGCCACCATTTTGCCAAAACTCAGGTAGCAATGTGTTAATCAAAATCCAAGGGCGAGTCGGGATAATGGCTTCCATCATCATGTTGCCATCCACGCTCAAACCGTTTGGCTCATTTTTCGTCTGCCGAACAATGTCAACTTCTTTAATGTAACCGTTGACTTCATGCGGATACTTCTTAAACCAAGTATCCATGACAGCACGAAGAACATTCTCTTCGGCTTGCCCTTTAACGTAACCAGTAGGAGATGATTGGGAGGCCGCTTTTTTTGCGACCCCCCTACCACCCGCAGACTTGTTAGTCGGCAATGTTGACCCAAGCACCAGCGGCACCAATGGCACCAACCTGAAGAGTCAGTTCGTGGAGAATCATGCCACGCTCGGAGTCGCCACTTCTGGGCAAACGCTCGGCAACAGTCGGGCGAAGAATCGCCTTGTTGATGTGCTGACGCTCGAAAGCAAAAGCAGAGTTTGACCCGCTAATAGCGGCAATCTGGTTCGTGTCAGCCGTAGGTGAGCTTCCACCACCCACAGGGCCGAAACGCTCAAGCATGACATCGACAGTGCCGAAATCGCTCTCGTAACGCATGACGTTCTTGACCAGTTCGTTTTTGTCCACATTGAAACGAGCAATCGAAGAACCAGAGAATGCCGTGATGTCTCTCTTTGCCGCCGGAGAAGCGAGAACGGTGTCAGGGGCAACCCCTGCTTCCCACATTCTCTGCAACAAAGTGTTGAAGTCAGACTCAGAGAGAGCGGCGGCAGTACCAGTGTTTGCCGGGGCACCCGTGCCTTCAATGACCGGATCACCAGTTCCAACAACGTCGAAGACGAAGTTGTCTGCCGTTACAGCCACATCCGCATCCAGGATCTGATGGTAGAGACCCTTCATGGTACGAGCGTTAGTAGCATCACCATCAACATTGCTCGCTATATCCTGACAAAGCAATGCCTGCTCAGTGTTGCGAGCCAACTCACGCAAAGCCTTCATCATCTGGTAAGAGAACTGAGAAGCCATACCCGCATGGGTCACAGCCTCATTGGTTCCCGTCACCGAGAAATCTTTGCGAAGAATCTGCGAGTAGTTGCTTGCACGAGTCGGAGTCTCTAGGGCCACTCCAGAGAACTCGTTACCCTCAAGGGCACCGGCAGAATCAGCGGAGGCCAAAGAATCACGAAGCCACTCGTGCTTCGTCGAAGTTGCCGCCACAGTTCCAATCATGGAAAAGAACGGCGTGTCGTAAGGAGAGATCATCGAGATGACATCAGAGAGATCTTCCCTAATGGTCAAACCGAGATCAGCAGAGGAGTGTACAGCATTCTCAATAATAGCCATTTTTATTTACCTAACCAGGTTGTGGTTAACGAGAGTCTTTCCAAGGCTGGTGCTTCTCAAGGTACTGCAACACATCGTTGACATTGCCCGGACGAATCGAGGATCTGTCTTCACGATTTTCAGACTCGGCAGTCTTCTGGGGAGCTGGCCTTACGCCACCCTCCAGACGCTGGCTACTGTTCGGCAAACCGCCGGACCTCGCCATTCTTGCATACACAGATTCTGCCGCTCTCAACATCCCTAATGGGTTTTCCTGAAGACCCGGATCGCTAAGGAACTCAGCCTCAGCCGACTTGTAAAAGTCCGAACTAGGATTGTTGAGGTCGGGGTACTCTGTTAATGCCTGCATCCAAGTCTGATCTCTTTGAGATTGAAACTGCTGGTGAGCCGTGGCCATTGCCTGCTCTTGCATCAATCCCTGAAGAGTTTCATTTGCTATCTGCGTCGCCCTTAACTTTGCAATCGAATCCATCGCTTCAGTAGACTTGCGAGGATCATGATGATTCTCCTCTGCAACTTTTGTCCACTTCTCGATTTCTTGCGTGATTGCGTCAGGCTGGGCAGATGGTTGCTGGGGCACCTGAGCCGCTTGTTGGCCCTGTAACTGAGACTCGTAACCTTTCATTTTATCGTAAACTTCTTTGAAACGATCATAGGGAATGCGTCGTTCCTCTGTGACCGACGGTGCATCTGAGGCTTGGGCACCTTGACCAAATGGTTTCGCAGGAGTTTGTGCCTCGACTGTGTTCGGGGAAACACCGCTGGATTCCTGGTTACCAGTTACGCCCGAGTTGGTGACGGGGACACCATTTACGCCCGTATCTCTATCTTCCAAACAACCCCCTTTTGAGAGTTACGTTTTACATACACTGACAATCAGTGTTTGTCAACATTATTCTTGATCAGCACAAAGATTCAACAAAAAGTTTACAATGTCGGAGAAAGAATTGTAAGCCCCTCGGCCCTCAAAAATCTCTTGCGTGTCCGAAGCATTGAGTGCTATCTGTAAATATTGATCTTGTAATGGTTTAAGTACAGCCAGTAAGAACGCTAAATCATTATTGCGGATCAACTTCTCTAGGCGTTGTTGCTCCTCTAAGCGACGAGAACCTTGCAAAACTTGCGGAGTTCCATCGCTCTCTAACTCATTCCAATGCTTTTCAAAAGAGGACACGCTGTTTGCGTACTCCTCTAAAACCTGTTCAAACTTCATTCTCTTGCTCTCCCTCTTGTGGCGGTTGCTCTTGTGGCGGTTGCTCTTCTGCCGGAGCTTGTTCCATCATTGGTTGCTGTACTGGAAACGACATATAGGTTCGAGTGCCCTGTTGTTGCACCTCGGCCCCTTGCTCTTGCATTTGCTGTAACAAAGCACCGTCCCCAAGCATAGCCATGTGAAGGGAGAGGTGGCCCGTTAGTAACAATATCATTTCTTGGTCTTCCATGTTTGCCTGCATGGCCTGCTGGATTACTTCGATATGAATCTGATGAGGGTCGCCCTGGTCTACTGGAGCCACTTGCTTCATGGTTTGCATGAACTGAATCTCGCTCAACTGTTGCGAAGCGGCATCCTCTTCCATAACTCCCGGTGCCCTCAAGAACCTACGGGAAGAACGGTAGTCGCTGTTCTCAAAGTAATCACGGAGCAACTCATAGGAGTTTACAAACGGAGAGAACGTTGGAGATGAAGCCACCTGCATATCAGCCAGTGCTTTCTGGGCACGAGACCGAGAGTCCAAGTTATCTAGTCTTCCGGTTGGGATTAGGTCAAAGTCCTTGTACAAATCCCAGCGGTTAAAGACTACCGGATCTTTGCCGTCGATATTTATAACAACTGTCATGTCTCCGTACTGAGACCACAGGAACAACGTCTGTCGATGCAAACGTCTCATAGATTCTTGGAAAATCTGAACGTCAAGAGCTGACTGCATTTGACTTATTCGAGAAATCTCCTGCACTTCTGCCGCAGTTCTTCGTTCGACTTTCTGATTCACATTAGAGATTCCGAAATCTTGAACTCCAACATACTCCTCTGCGTAAGCCTTGAGCGTTCGCTCCTCAGCCTCAAAGGAATAGTCCATGACTTGGTGAGTAATGGGTTGAATATCATCCATGCGGCGAACGGGTATGTAGCCACCAGGTCTAAACCTTAACTGTGAAGGATTGCGAATCGAACCCTCACGCACTTTGAAAGTGATTGCATTCTGAATCGTCATGCGGTCCAACTTGGCATTATGCTGGGCGTTAATCTCAGCATTCAAGTCGTAAAGCATTTCAGGGATTCCTCTAGGAGAGTACCAACGTGGCTCAGTGATCTCGTAAGCAAACCGTGTGAACGGCCACTCACCATGCTCATACGGATACTCAATCAGGCGAAGCACTTCCATGCTGTCAGCCGAGACCGTCATGACGCACTGCTCTTCTAGCCCGTCACCGTCAATGTCGTGGTAGAAGTAGATCTCATGCACTTCAATAAACGAGCCGCTTGAAGACGAAGCCGAAACGCCCTCTCGCAAAGTCCGAACTGAGTTGATGTAAGAACTTCCATCGTTACCCAACTCTGAAGTTTTAGACTGAACCGCAACCTTGTCAGCAACTTCTTGATCGTACATTCCATGAATGCCACGCTCTCGAATATCTGCCGGTGTCATGTACATCCGGTGGCAGATCCAAGGCAGACTATCAATGTCGTCCGGCGAATCAAACGGAACAATAACGTCTTTAGAATCCACGAACTCCCAACTTGGAGCATTCTGCTTCTGAACCTGCAAAGAAACTTTAAGTTTGTCTTTGCCATCTCTGAACTGTTTCAACACAGACTGAAATGCTTTTAAGTCTTCTTTGTCATTGAGGTCCAGTCCCATTTGTGGAGCCAGTTGTGCAAAGTCTTCATCGCTGATCTCGTTGCGTTTCACATCGTCTGGAAGAAAAGATAGATCCATTGTCCGGGTCTTTCTTTCAGTTCTATGATCCCAAACAACTTTGATGTAAGACTGCCCGTAAGTCAGAAAGTGATCGACAGACTGGATCTGAGTTTCACGACAGCGATCCATCTTGTAACGGATCAGCCAATCATAAAAGTTCTCAATCCTTCTTGCACGTTCTGGATCTCCCTCGCCTAACGTCTCAACCGAAAGCACAGGGTTGACTCCAAAGATAGCATTGACGTACACAGGCTTTTGCCGACGAATCGTCTTGTCGATCAAAGGAATAGAAATGTTTGAGGCTCCCGGCCAAGGGAAGTTCTTATCTTCTCTGATGCCAAAACGACGTTCATAGAAGACACGCTGTTTGCGTTCCCACTCTGAGCGGTCACCAACAGCCTTCTTTACTTGAGTGCAGTAATCTGCAACTACTTCATTACTAATCTGCGGACCGAGATCAACTCTGTCACTTTCCGGATGCTGTTCCATTTATCCCCCATACCCTGTAACACCAAGATCCTCAACCTTATCAGGCATCTCCGTGTACTGACCCATATTGTAGTTCGGCTCGTAATCCAAGAAGTAGCGAAGCGTGTCGATCATATCTTTGCCTGCTTCTCCAGGTCTTTCTTTTGCACCGTACTCAGACGCAATATCTTTTTGATTCCAAATGTAATTCTCAAACGCCCAAACCATGTTGTGGCAATATTCAAACACAAAGAACTTTGGCTCACCAAGATCTGTCCTTAAGGATTCATGTATCCTCTGATGGCCCAACTGAATGTCATTGTTGATTTCAGCGTAGAAATCAATGTTATGCTCTTCGTACTCTTCGATCAAAGTTCTGCCCGTGAACACCGAAGGAGTTTTTCCAAAGTTAGGGTCTATGATTCTTTCTGTAATAGACTCCTTCCCTTCTTCTGTCAGGATCAATGACACATAGTCCCTGACAGAGTTCCGGCAAGTCTTGATCGAATGAAATGGATCATGTGGCCATTCTCGATAACAGAAGATCTGATTCTTAGGATTCACCGCAAACCACGCCATGTAGCTGGGGCGACGGTCGTGCGGGTCCATGACCATGAATCGGGGCCAATCGCTTGGTATATCAAACCCGGGAACTACGTGAGTGTCTCGACGAAACTCGGGGAAGATAGACCCTGACAAATGGCTAAACTTTCCATGCACCCTAGATTCAATCTCTTCGGGTGTAAGGTCTGCCATGAACGATTGCTTTTCATTTTCAGGGATATAAGGATTATTCATTAAATCTAAATGGAAATCCGAAATCCTCATTCCGTCGGCTTTAGCCGAAATCTCATTATAGATCCATGGGCAACTTAGCGGAGTCAACGTAAACCAGATCCGGCCTCCGTGATCCAAGCACCCTCGTCGAACAGCCACAAACATCGGTCGAGGTGGCGGCTCGTCAAACCACACGCCATGCCAGTCGTGCCCTTCATACGTCGAAGGGTCTTGCATATAGGAACCAATGTAGAGACGAGATCCATTATTGAACTTTAAGATCTCAGGGTATCCGTCAGTTCCGTTCTTAACATGCTCAATCCAGCCCTTAGCAGAAAACTCTTTGATCTTCTTCATAAGGATTTTATCCACGGCTTTGCGGCGATCATTGACCATAGCCAGGATATCAACAGGTGGAGTGGGGAGATTCTTTCGAGTACCGTCATGCCGAAAACCCATGCAGTGAGCCAACGCCTCTACTACACCGACCGTAGACTTCCCTGTCCTGTTCCCCCCTGTGATTAAACGAATCTGAGCAGGGGACTCTAAGAAATCAACTTGCTGGCCATAAGGCTTGAAGAAAAAGAACGGGGCTTCTTTGAAAACTTGAGCCTGCTCTTTAAGTTTCTGATACTCTTCTATAAGCTCTTCGTTCATTCTTGCCATTTCCAGAAGTTACAACGGCGATTACCTGCTGTTTTATTGCTACAATATTGAATCTTCCGTAAGCCGAGTTTGTTAAGCCACTCAGCCCAAACTCTTTTTATCTTCAAGTTAACAAAGTTTTGCCCTTTGTCTTTACATCTTGGACAACAGTTATTCTTCAAGATTCTCCACTCTTATTGTTTCTTTAGCAAATCCCATTTGCTTTTTCATTTTCTTAATGTGTGATAGTAGTTCATCTTCGGTCATCAGAGATGGGTCTAGTTCTCGTTCTCCACCCAAGTCCGCTTCTTTACGTCGGACATATTTGTAAAACAACTCTGTATCTTTAACAGAACCTTCGCTTGCCCGGATTGCCACCCCCATAGCAATATGGCCTTCGGTCTCTTCAGCAGACTTCATGAGAAACAAGTTAAGTAAAGAGTTAATATCCCGGCGACTGATTTTGGTGAGAAGTTCTGTTTGGCTTAGTTCCATGCGGGAAGCGGTGGACGCTCGTGCTTCTTCCTCTGGCAATCCTCGACGAAGAAACCCGACAAAGTAATGCGTATAGCGGTGAGACCAGAAGATTTCATAAGGGCCAACTAGGCCATTAAGATCTCCTACCAGTTTCTTTAGAACCTTTAGTGCTGAGTCATAATGCCCAACATTAACCAAGCGAGCAACAAAGTCTTCCTCTGTGATCCCGCTCTGAGAAAAAGGGATCAGTTGAGACAGTTGAGAAGAGTAATCCATTAACTGGTACTTACGATTGGTGTCTAGGCTAGAGACCCACAGACCCCCAGCGTCTGCCTTTTTGTCCATTTTTTTCAAAATCTTGGCGGCTTTGACTTCAGGAAGTTTTGCTTTAGGCTCTTTCACGAATCTCCAATTCCGTCTACAGAAAACAGAAGAGCAAGTCTACATTGTTGAACGACAGATCAAAAGGTGTATATTGTCCCACTAAGGAGAGCATTCATGAATAAACCAAATGGGCAAGAGATCTATTACAAAAGCACACATGAGTCCCAAAGGGGAGTCCCGTACTGCATAGTCATGCTTATTCCTTGGCAGGATCAATCTCCTCAACCCCCTGAGATATGGATAAGGAACGAAGATTCTAAGGAAACTAAGGTCTTTGTGTCTGTTTCTTCAGATCACTGCACCTGGATAGACAGCAAGCAAAACTATCAAGATCCGCACAATACCCGCCTACAAGATATATTAAGCATGACTCTGCAACTGGACATCCCGACTTGTTCTTTTCTATTCACGACGTGGAAGGGCGTATTTGGCATATGGAAAACAAATCACGAAGAAAACGGAAAATCAATAAAAGATTCCGAAAAACCATCAAGAAGACTGCAACCAGAACAAATCGTTCGATTCAAATAATCGAAAGCTCTCTTCTTGAAACTGAACAGCAACTAGTTTTTTTGACTAGGACAAAGGAAAGACTTCTCAGAGTCTTGAAATATCTTAGGAAATAAAGATACATAGGGGGGAGAGGGACTTTGAGTATTTGCGGCACTCTCTCTTCCCCCGTTAAACAGAAGGGGAGATATGAATGAGTTGGCACTTTTCGCAGGCTCTGGTCTCGGCTTGGTCGGAAGCAGGTTGCTTAACCACAAAGTCATCTGTGCAGTGGAGCAAGACCCGTTCTGCCAGCAAATCCTTATGGCTAGACAGGAAGACAAGAGCCTCCCGCCGTTCCCTATCTGGGACGACGCAAGAACCTTCAAGGGCAAAGATTGGCGTGGCCTTGTCGATGTCATCAGTGCTGGATTCCCATGCCAACCCTATGCCGTGTGCGGCAAGCAAAAAGGCATTCACGATGAACGGAATCTTTGGCCAGATACCGCCAGAATCATTAGCGAAGTACGACCACGATTCGTCCTCTTGGAGAACGTACCTCCCGTTATTCAACACATGGGAGCCATACTCACCGGAGACTTGGCCCGAATGGGCTACTCTGCTCGGTACGGAGTTATTTCAGCAAAGGAAGCCAACGCACCTCATCTCAGAAAAAGGTGGTGGTGCGTGGCCCACGCCAACGGCGAACACTCGGCCAAATGAAGGAAATGTCAGACTATTACGGAAGCAAGTCCTAGAAGGAAAGTTGAGCGAGGAAGAGGCCACTCAAATGCTGAATGGCAAATCGCCGTTTTCTGCACAAGGAGCCGTCACCGCATATGAAAAAAAATGGCCCACGCCCACTTCAAGAGACTATAAGGACGGAGTGTATTGTCCAAATGTACCCACAAACAAACTCCTTGGCAGAGAAGTCTGGGAGGGGGATGGGAACAAGGGCCGACTTAACCCAGACTGGGTAGAATGGCTTATGGGAGTTCCCATTAAATGGACCTGCCTAAAGCCTTTAGACTCCTCAGACATTATGTCTTGGGAAAAAGATCCAGGTAAAACAGGTGAGATCCCCCGGTTGACTGAAGATAAATGGTACAGAACAGAGCGTTTAAAAGCATTGGGCAATGGCCAAGTCCCACAGCAACTAGCATTAGCCTGGAAGGTTTTAACAAAATAACCATCCCCAACTTCACTTGCCGATCATGCCAGCAAGAATTCCCTCTTGATCGATCTTATTTCCATTTCATTAGAGACCAAGAAACAAAACAATATCGGCCCATAAAGACGTGCAAGATTTGCCAGAGAAGAACAAGAAGATCAAGCATTCAGCAAAGATCTGGAAGAATGCTTTACGACGCAAAGAAAAGATCTATTAAAAAAAATATACCCTTTAACCTTACTCGTGAATGGATCCAGCAGAAGCTCGTATTTGGCCGCTGTGAACTTTCAGCCCTGCCCTTTGAGTACGGAGCCAAGAAAGGAAGACTTTCACCCTTCACGCCCTCTATTGACCGCATCGTTCCCGCATTAGGATACACGCAACAAAACTGCCGAGTTATTTGTTATTGTCTGAACAATCTGTTTGGCACTTGGGGAGAAGCCTCTTCATTGGAAATCATCATTGCTTACCTAAAGAACAGGGGCATTTACTTTGAATGAACCAGATAACTATAAAGAACCAGAACCAGACCCCAACGATTTAGAAGAAGAACTAGAATATTGGTTTAAGTACGATTCCGAAACCCAAAACTTTATTGTTTTGTTTCTCTGCAATTTTGAAAGAAACGCTTTCAAACTCCACTTCTCTAAAAAGTTACTAGAGTCATTCCTGGATGACGCTGTGACTTTCTATATCAACTCTCTTCAGGGACAGGATTCAGAAGACCATGAGGATCGCTTTAGATTTTGACGGAACCGTTACCGCATTCCCCTCTTTTTGGCTGGAGTTTGTTAACCTATGCCGCCAACACAGCATTGAAGTCTTTATTGTCACAGCTCGCTTTGACACACAAAAGAATAGAGACGAGATCCATTTCCTGATTGACAAGGACGTGCCTTTGATCTTTACCGCACAGAAAGCCAAGAAGGCCCACTGTGAAGCATTAGACGAACAGTTCGACATTTGGATCGAGGACAACCCTTGGATGGTTCATATCGACATTAAGGATCTGGAGAAACATGGAATCAAACCCTGAGAACCCACCTCGTTTAATCATTATCATCTGGGAAGACACTGCCGGATTGGATGAAACTTGGAACGACCGCCAAGAAGCACGAGACCTAAAACCAGGCACCATGAGTTCTGTCGGCTGGATTATAGAAGACAATCCTCACTACATAACCATTACGTCCTCAGCAGAGTTCGACGCAGACCTCGTAGGAGATGTCAACTGTATCCCCATCGGTTGCATCCAGAAAATCATAAACCTGCCCTATGAGTATCTTGACTTATTTCCAGTCAGCGAGTAAAACCCTTGTGACGGCAAAGAGAAATCTTTGGCGGTGTCAAGTTTGGGGGGTCTTCGGCACCCAGCATACGAGAACTCACTGCAACTCAGCGTGATTTTAGTTGCTGGCTCACCTACCACTTATTTCACCTAAGATTTTTCTTGGGGGGGTAAGGGGGGGTTTTGACCAGCACCAAGAATCTACCACAATCTAGCGTGATTTTAATGCTCAGCATGAAGCATTTAGCAAGGAAGCCATGCCCATAGCTTACAAACCTAAGAAAAAAAAGAAAAAGAAACCACGCAAGGTCAAGCCTAGCAAGTAGCAAAAACATTTCAGTGCCTGGGTCTTAGAGTACTCTCCTTCTTCTCAAGATCTGGGCATTTTTTATAGGCAAATCCAGCCGTCGATATTTTTGAAAATGTATAAATCTGGATATACCCCCCCCCGGGGGCCGCCCCTCCCCCCCTCCCCCCCCCTGCTCAGCATCCAGGCTTGCCCACGTATTTTGCAGAGATCTATCGGCATATGGGTG
>ERZ802830.715-NODE-715-length-32711-cov-59.2657_pt1 | contig 32711 bp, 38 predicted proteins | sample MGYA00345654_ERZ802830 | MGnify/ENA primary metagenome ERZ802830 (study PRJEB30503, sample SAMEA104212375) | marine metagenome | biome: Westerlies Biome; feature: [SRF] surface water layer (ENVO:00010504) within the epipelagic zone...; material: water... | reverse complement strand
ATAAATGACTTTTATTCCTCAAGAATCATATTCTAAAAAAGAGTTAGTAGAATGCGGAAATGGAGCCCTCTTTACTAAAGATGGAGATGGAAGATTGCCATCTGATCAGATGTTAATGTTCGATGAAATAACAAGCATTAATGATTTTGATGGAGAATTTGGTAAAGGAAAAATCGTTGCTAATCTAAATATAAATCCTGATTTATGGTTTTTTAAATGTCATTTTAAGGAGGATCCTGTTATGCCAGGATGTCTAGGTCTAGATGCAATGTGGCAATTGTTAGGGTTCTATTTGCTTTGGTCCGGGCTACCTGGAATAGGAAGAGCCCTGGGTGCAGAGAATATAAAATTTTTTGGTCAAGTTTTACCATCAGCTGACATTGTAAGATATGAGTTAGATATTAAAAGGGTAATTAATAGAGGTGCTGTTCTTGGTGTTGCGAATGGCAAAATGTATGTTGATGATAAAGAAATTTATAGTGCAGAAAAATTAAAAGTTGGTTTATTTAACGATCCGAGTAGCTTCTAATGAAAAATGTGGTAGTAACAGGTGTTGGAATCAAATCTTGTATAGGTAATACCTATGACGATGTTCTTGAAAGTCTTAAGAATGGAAAATCAGGAATAGTATCAAATAGCTCATATGCTGATATGGGATTCAGGAGCCAGGTATCTGGGTCTATGGATATAGATTTTTCTAAATTAATTGATAGAAAACTCCTTCGCTTTATGGGTGAGTCAGCTGCATATTCATATCTTGCAGCAAAAGATGCCATTGAAATGTCATCACTAACTGAAGAAGATCTTGATTCACCAAGAGTTGGAATAGTAGCCGGATCGGGTGGTGCATCAACAAGAGTTATGGTTTCAACTGCTGATATAACTAGGGAAAAAGGCCCTAAAAGAATTGGTCCATATGCTGTTACTAAGTCAATGGGAAGCTCTATTTCTGCAATCTTAGGCACTGCATTTAGAATTAAAGGAGTTAATTACTCTATCTCTTCTGCTTGTGCAACAAGTGCTCATTGTATTGGTCATGGTGCAGATTTAATTAAATCTGGACAGCAAGATATAGTAGTAGCTGGTGGTGGAGAGGATGAGCATTGGAGCTCCTCTAGCCTTTTTGATGCTATGGGGGCACTATCATCTAACTTCAATGATGATCCTAAAAAGGCCTCTAGACCCTATGATAAGAATAGAGATGGGTTTGTGATATCGGGCGGCTCAGGTATCTTGATTCTTGAAGAAGAAGAGCATGCTAAAAAAAGGAATGCAAATATCTTAGCTAAACTTTCCGGGTACTTTGCTACTTCTGACGGTTATGACATGGTTGCACCCTCAGGTGAAGGAGCGCTTAGATGCATGCAAGGAGCCCTTAAAAGTTATGGTTCAGATGTAGATTATATAAATACTCATGGAACAAGTACTCCGGTTGGTGATATAGCAGAATTAAATGCTATAAAAGAACTTTTTGTTAATAACTCTCCAATTATAAGCTCAACAAAGTCTATGACTGGGCATTCTTTAGGCGCAACTGGCGCTCAGGAAGCTATTTATTCAATAATGATGTTGCGAGATAAATTTATTGCTCCATCAATTAATATTGAAGATGTTTGCGATGAAGCTAAAGGAGTAAAACTAAATACGGAGACAACATCGTCTGAGATTAAATCAGCAATGAGTAACTCATTTGGTTTTGGCGGAACAAACGCAAGTCTGATTGTTACTAAATATTAGTACATCTCTAATAATGATTCTTTTGTATATGGTTTAATATCTTTTAATCTGCCCTCTTTCATTTTAATGACCCATTCATAATCGGATAATAAAGCTCTTCCAACTGCAACCATATCGTACTTTTGTTCATCGATATCTTTAAGAACTTGATCAATGCTGGCAGTTTTAGCTGATGCCATCATGTCTGTAAAATCACCATCTAAACCAACACTTCCAACGCTTATTGTTGGAATATTAGTAAGTTTTTTTGTCCAATAGGCAAGATTTTCATCGGAACCCTCAAACTCACTTTCCCAAAATCTTCTCATGCTTGAATGTAGATAATCTAAGCCGGCATCACAAGGTCCTGAAAGAACTTTTAGCAAATCATCTGGGTTGGCTGCGAGTCGAGCTGAATAGTCTTGTTGTTTCCATTGAGAGAACCTAAGGCCAATAATAAATTCGTCACTTACATTACTTCGTATAGCTTTTGTTATTGATGTTGCTAGATAGGACCTTGTTTCGATTGAACCTCCAAAACTATCATCTCTATCATTGGTTCCACTCCATAGAAAATTATCAATTAAATAACCATGAGCTCCATGAATCTCAACTCCATCAAATCCAATATCTTCACAAATTTTTGCATCACTTGCATATGCATCAACTGTTTCTTCTATGTCTTGAGTCGTCATTGCATGAGCTACCCTCTTTCCTGGTCTAACTAACCCAGAAGCAGTATGACCTGGAACTTCTGGATTTGGACCCATTCCTAATTTACGGAAACCACCACAATGCCAAAGCTGCGCTACAACATGTCCATTATTTTCTTTAATTCCTTCAACAACTTTTTTCCAGCCATCTCTTGCTTCTTCGGAATCAAGTCGTGGCACATTTGGATATGCGCTAGAAGCCTCATGACTTACCTCAACACCCTCTGTAATAATTAACCCAACTTCTGCTTTTGCTCTTCTTTTATAGTATTCAACAACATCATTAGTAGGAATACCACCTGGGGATTGACTTCTTGTCATTGGAGCCATTGCTATTCTATTTCTTAAAGTTATATTTTTTAATTTATATGATTCAAATAACATTTTTATCCTTACTGGTCTTCAAACTTATCCTTTGCAAATGGAAAGAAGCCAGGCATGTCTTTACTTACTTTATTTTCAAAAACTGCATCTCTTTTTTCTAAAAATGACATAACCCCCTCTGCTGCATCTTTAGATTTTCCTCTTGATTCAATTACTTTACTATCAACTATATGCGCATATTCAGGTGAGTCTTTTTGAGAAAGACCCCAAATCATTTGCCTGGTTAGTGCAACTGATACTGGTGATGAGTCTTTAATTATTTTCCTTGCTATTGATAAGGTCTTTTCCATTAGATCAGTAGGGTCGACCTTATAAGATATTAAACCACTTTTAAGTGCCGTATCCGCATCAATCATCTCTCCAGAAAAACACCACTCCAAGCTTTTTGAAACTCCTACAAGTCTTGGCAAAAACCAACTTGAGCATGCGTCAGGAGCTATACCTCTTTTTGTAAATGGGAATGAGAATTTGCTTAAGGAAGAGGCAACTCTAATATCTGCAGCTAGCTGAAGAGTAGCTCCGACTCCCACAGAAACTCCATTACAAGCTATTAAAATAGGCTTGAGACATTTATACATTCTTAAAGCAAGGATCCCTCCAGAATCTCTATTAAAATTTTGGTCATAATCCGATGAATTATCAAACTCTGAATTGAATGTATCCTTACCTGCTGATAGGTCTGCTCCTGCACAAAAAGCTTTTCCTGAGGCAGTTATAACTACTGCTCTAATATCGTCATTGTTATCAATGTAATCTAGAGCATGAAGAAGATCTTTAAGCATCTGCTGATTAAAAGCATTAAGCTTGTGAGGTCTATTTAGTGTGATTAGACCAATTCCCTCATTTTCGTTAAAAAGAATTGTTTTAAAATCTGAGGCCAAATTAGTTTTATTTTAAAACGGAATATCGTCGTCTGTTAACCCAGTACCAGTATCATCTTGAGGAAAAGGAGATTCTGATTGATCTGTTGCCATTCCATTATTAGGGTTAGATTGTCTTGATCCCAACATAGTTAATTCACTACCAACTATTTCCGTAGTCCACCTATCTGCACCTGACTTATCTTGCCATTTTCTTGTTTGAAGTTTGCCTTCAATATATACACTTGAACCTTTATCTAAATATTTTTCAACTATTTCAGCTAATTTTCCAAAATATACAACTCTATGCCACTCTGTTTTATCTCTCATTTCACCGCTTTCTTTATCTTTCCATGACTCAGTAGTAGCTATTGATATATTGGCCACTGCGGATTGAGTTGCTGTATACCTCATTTCAGGTTTCTGCCCTAAGTTGCCAACTAAAATTACTTTATTTACGCCTCTGCTCATATTTACCTCTTATAATATTCATAGAAGTTTAACCTAAATTAATTTTTTCATCACGGATAATTTGAATCTTATGGATAGTATTTTTATAAAAGGCGCTCGTACACATAATCTTAAAAATGTAAGTCTTGAAATACCAAGAAATAAAATAATTGTTATAACTGGGCTTTCTGGATCAGGAAAGTCATCATTAGCCTTCGATACTTTATATGCAGAAGGTCAAAGAAGATATGTTGAATCACTATCTACATATGCTCGTCAATTTTTGTCTATGATGGAAAAACCAGATGTAGATCAAATAGAAGGCCTTTCTCCAGCCATATCTATTGAACAAAAATCTACTTCTCATAACCCAAGATCAACTGTAGGAACTGTTACTGAAATATACGATTATCTTCGACTGCTATATGCAAGAATTGGATCTCCAATTTGCCCTGATCATGGTGAAGAACTTAAAGCAAAAACAGTTTCTGAAATATGCGATGAGGTTCTTAAAATTAAAGAAGGCACTAAAGTTATGATTTTATCTCCAATAGTAAGAGGTAAAAAAGGAGAGCATCTAGCTATCTATGATGATTTACGAAAAAGTGGATACGTAAGAGTTAAAGTAAATGGAACTGTTTATCCTATTGAAGAATTCCCTGAGCTTGAAAAAAATAAAAAACATGATATTTCAGCTGTAATTGACAGGCTTGTTATTAAGAATAATGAAGAAGATAGATCAAGGCTTGCTGAATCTATTGAAACATCTCTAAATCTTTCCAGTGGGCTTGTAGAAATAGAAAATATTGATAAAAAACTGTCTAATTTATACTCATCCAATTTTTCTTGCTCTCAATGTGGCTATGCAATTGCAGAACTTGAACCAAGAATGTTTTCATTTAATAACCCGTATGGAGCATGTACAAAATGTGATGGGCTTGGTGTAATTCAATACTTTAATGAAAATAGATTAATCCAAGATGATGAGGTATCTATTTCAAATGGCGCAATTAAAGGCTGGACTAGAAGAAATCGCTTCTATTTTTATCAGCTTAAATGTTTGAGTGCGCATTATGATTTTAGCTTAACTACCAAATGGAAGGACTATCCTCAAGATATCAAAGATGTAATTCTTTGGGGTTCAAAAGAAAAAATTGATTTCTCACATAGATTTAGAAGCGGTAGTAGGATTGTAAGGAAACACAAATTTGAAGGAATTATTCCAAGTACTGAAAGAAGATTTAAAGAGACTGATTCAGATTTTATCAGGGATGAGTTATCAAAATTAATGTCTAAGAGTTCATGTGACGAGTGTGGTGGTTCAAGGCTCAACACACAATCAAGAAATGTTTTCATTAACAAGACACAAATTCATGAGATTACTGGTATGCGAATTAATGATGCTTTGAGCTTTATAAAAAATATGAAGCTCAAAGGAGCAAAAAAGAAGATAGCCGAAAAAATTCTTAAAGAAATTACAGAAAGGTTAACTTTTCTTGAGGATGTTGGGCTTAACTACCTAACACTTGAAAGAAGTGCTGATACATTATCAGGTGGTGAAGCGCAAAGAATTAGATTAGCAAGCCAAATTGGTTCAGGATTGGTAGGTGTAACCTATGTTCTTGATGAGCCATCAATTGGTCTTCATCAAAGAGACAATGAAAAGTTAATAAAAACCTTAAATAATCTTAAAAGCCTTGGAAATACTGTAATCGTTGTTGAGCATGACGAGGAGGCTATTAGATGTGCTGATCATATTATTGATATAGGCCCAGGAGCTGGAAAGCATGGTGGAGAAATCTGCGCTGAGGGAGATCTTAATGCAATACTAAGTAATAAAAACTCTATAACTGCTAAATACTTAACAGGTGAGAAAGGAATTAAAGTACCAACAAAGAGAGTGGCACCAAATGATAAAGTAATTAAGATTATTAATTCCTCTGAAAATAATCTTCAAAACATTTCAGCGGAAATACCTATTGGTATTTTTACATGCATAACAGGAGTATCAGGATCTGGAAAGTCATCTTTGATCAATCAAACACTGCTTCCAATTAGTTCTTTTATGCTTAATAAAGCAAAACTTAGCAAAGAAATTAAATGCGATAAAATTGATGGGCTTGAGCACTTAGACAAAGTCATTAGTATAGATCAATCTCCAATAGGAAGAACACCAAGATCTAATCCTGCAACATATACAGGTCTATTTTCATACATAAGAGACCTTCTGTCTCAAACTATAGAAGCCAAATCTAGAGGGTATAAGCCAGGTAGATTCAGTTTTAATGTAAAGGGTGGAAGATGTGAGGCTTGCCAAGGGGATGGAATGACTAAAGTTGAGATGCATTTCTTAGCTGATGTTTATGTAAAGTGTGATGTGTGTGAAGGAGCTAGATATAACGAACAAACTTTAGAAGTTAAATACAAAGATAAAAATATTAGCGATATTTTAAATATGACTGTTGAGGAGGCATTAGATTTTTTTGATGCACTTCCAGCCTTGAAAAAAAAGCTAGTAACTTTAGACGATGTTGGTTTGGGTTACATAACTTTGGGACAATCTGCAACAACTCTATCGGGTGGGGAAGCACAAAGAATTAAGCTTGCCAAGGAATTATCAAAAAGAAGTACAGGCAAAACTTTATTTATATTAGATGAGCCAACAACAGGTCTTCATTTTGCTGATATAGAATTATTACTAAAAGTTTTAGATAGATTAAAAAATCAAGGAAATACCATTGTTGTTATAGAGCACAATCTTGATGTGATTAAGACAGCTGATTGGATCATTGACCTAGGTCCAGAAGGAGGCAGTGATGGAGGTAATATAGTTGCTGCCGGCACACCTGAAAATGTAGCTAAGGTTAGCAACTCCTACACAGGTCAATTTCTAGAAAAAATGCTTTAGGCTTTTAGTTAAGCGGCTGTTTCTTCTTTAAGTTCAGGAGCTTCAGTAGAACTAGCTTCTCCAGTTGATCTATCTACAAGTTCGATATAAGCCATATCAGCTTTATCTCCAGGCCTAAAACCTGCTTTAATTATTCTTGTATATCCGCCTTTCCTATCTTTAGAATTTACAGAAACTTCAGTAAACAATTTAGCTACAGCTGAATCAGATCTAAGTCTACTAAAAGCAAGCCTTCTGTTCGCTACAGTATCTTCTTTTCCAAGGGTGATCAGAGGTTCTATTACCTTTCTTAACTCTTTTGCTTTTGGCAAAGTAGTTTTAATAATATCTTGTTCTATTAATGCTATGGCAAGATTTTTTAGTAATGCTTTCCTATGTGAAGAATTTCTATTAAGTTTTCTTCCTGCTTTTCTATGTCTCATTTTTTATCCTACTGGTGGCCAGTTTTCTACATTCATTCCTAATGAAAGTTCTTTAGATGCTAAAACATCTTTAATTTCATTCAAAGATTTTTTACCAAGATTAGGTGTTTTTAATAAATCAAACTCTGATCTATGTATTAAATCACCTATAAGGAAAATACTTTCTGCTTTGAGGCAATTAGTTGATCTAACAGTTAACTCCAACTCCTCTATGGATCTTAATAGAATAGGATCGAAGTCATTTTGATCTTTTTTAGCTTCTTGCTCAGCAATTGCATCCAAGTCAACAAAGGAACTAAGCTGTTGTTGAAGAATAGTAGCTGAGTGCTCGATAGCCATTTTTGGATCTAATGTGCCATCAGTCTCTAATTCAATAACTAATTTATCAAGGTCTGTTCTCTTTTCAAATCTAGCATTATCAACAGTATAAGAAACTCTTCTAACTGGACTATATGAGGCATCAACTTTTAATGCACCAACAACCCTATCTTCATCATCTCTTAGATCAGCTGGCTCATAACCCCTTCCAGTTCTCACTGTAAGCGTCATCTTAAGGTTAACTTTATCTACTATTGTTGCAACATGGAAATCTGAATTTGTTAATTCAACATTTCCTGGCACTTCAAACGATGATGCTAAAACATCACAAGGACCTGTTACATCTAGAGTAATTTCTGCTTGATTGCCTTCAATAACATTAACAGGCATATCTTTTATATTTAAAAGAATGTCTATAACATCTTCTCTAACGCCTTCAATGGTGCTGTACTCATGTGAAATTCCATCTATAGCAACATCTGTGACTGCGGCTCCAGGCATTGAAGAAAGTAAAATTCTTCTTAATGCGTTTCCAAGTGTATGGCCAAAACCTCTCTCAAGTGGCTCTAAAGTAATCTTTGACAGATTAGGTGTTACGTCATCAACCTGTATTTCAGTTGGGACTAAAAGATCTATAACTGATATTTGCATAATTTTCTCCGTCTTTAATATTTTATTTTGAGTAAAGCTCAACAATAAGGTTTTCGTTAATTTCAGTACTTAGGTCAGTTCTATCTGGAACTGATTTAAATACTCCCTTTAAATTTGCTTCGTCAACTTCAATCCAATCACATTCTTCTCTAGTCGCAGCAATTTTTAGAGCTGAAGCTATTCTTAAATGCCCTTTTTTCTTATCTCTAACTTGAATTTCATCACCAGGTTGCATTTGGTAAGAAGGAATATTTACGACATTTCCATTTACCTTAAATGCTTTATGAGAAACCATTTGTCTAGATTCTGCTCTTGTTGAGCCAAAACCCATTCTGTAAACAATATTATCCATTCTTGACTCTAATAAGCTTAATAAGTTCTCTCCAGTATTTCCCTTTGATGATGCAGCTTTTTTGTAATAATTTCTAAACTGCTTCTCTAGTACTCCATACATGCGTCTAACTTTTTGTTTTTCTCTAAGCTGAAGTCCATAGTCAGATAATCTGCCTCTTCTAGCGCCAGCGGCAACACCCGGAGGTGAATCCATGTTGCACTTTGATTCGATAGCTCTTACTCCACTTTTTAAGTAAAGATCTGTGCCTTCTCTTCTAGAAAGTCTTAATGTTGGTCCTGTATATCTTGCCATTTAATGCTCCGTTAAACTCTTCTTTTCTTAGATGGTCTGCAACCGTTATGAGGAAGCGGTGTCACATCTGTAATACTTTTTATTTTTAATCCACATGCATTTAAAGATCTAATTGCGGACTCTCTTCCGCCACCTGGACCTTTAACTTTTACATCAAGATTTATCATGCCAAATTCTTTTGCTGCATTTCCTGCTTTATCAGCAGCTATCTGAGCAGCGAAAGGAGTGCTTTTTCTTGATCCTTTAAAACCAGAGCCGCCTGATGTAGCCCAGCATACTGTATTGCCTTGCTTATCTGTAATCGTAACTATCGTATTGTTAAATGAGGAATGAATATGAGCCACTCCATCTGTCACAATCTTTTTACCTTTTTTTGCTGCCATTTTATGATCCTCTCATAGGCTTTTTAGGGCCTTTTCTTGTTCTTGCATTATTTTTAGTATTTTGTCCTCTTGTAGGTAGTTTTCTTCTGTGTCTGATTCCTCTGTAACTTCCTAGGTCCATCAACCTTTTTATATTCGTGCTTATATTTCTTCTTAAATCACCTTCAACAACTATTTTGCCAATAGCATTTCTTAAACTTTCAATTTCTTCTTCTGATAAATCAGATATCTTGCGGGTATAGTCTATTTTTAACTCCTCACATATATTCTGAGCTGTTTTTCTGCCTATACCAAAAATATGAGTTAATGAAATCTCAACATGTTTGTTTTCCGGAATATTTACTCCTGCAATCCTAGCCATATATTAACCTTGCCTTTGTTTATGTTTTTGGTCTGTTTTACAGATTACAAAAAGAACGCCATTACGTCTTACAATTTTGCAATTTCTGCATATTTTTTTTACTGATGCTTTAACTTTCATATTACCTTTTATAATTTTTTAAATTAGCTTTCTTCATTAAAGAAGCGTATTGAGATGACATCATGTGAGATTGAACCTGAGCCATGAAATCCATAAGAACAACAACAATAATTAATACAGATGTTCCACCAACGGAAATAGTTGGAGATATGCCAGCGAAATTAATTAGTGCTAGTGGCAATAAACAGATAAGTGTTAAATATATAGCTCCAAATACAGTAAGTCTTGCAAGAACAGAGTCAATATAATTTGCAGTTTGCTCTCCTGGTCTTATACCAGCAATATATGCTCCAGAACGCTTCAGGTTATCTGAAACTTCTCTTGTATTAAAGGTTAATGCAAGCCAAATAAAGCAAAAACTAATAATTAATCCAGCAAAAACTAAAATATATAATGGCTGGCCGGGATTAAGAGCCAATGAAAAACTTTGAAGAAACCCAAAAGACTCACTTTGACCAAACCATGTAGAAAGTGACGCTGGGAATAGTAGAAAAGTACTTGCAAAAATTGCAGGTATAACTCCAGCCATATTAACTTTAAATGGAAGATGACTTGTTTGAGCTTGCATTAGTTTTCTTCCTTGTTGTCTCTGAGCATAATTTACAGTGATTCTTCTCTGGCCACGCTCAATAAATACAACTACAGCTATTACTGCCATTGATAAAAGTCCAATAGCTATTAATAGAAGAACACTTATATCACCTTGCCTGGACTGCTCAAGGGCTTGTCCAATAGCTCCAGGTATTCCTGTTAAAATACTTGTAGCAATGATGATTGAAATTCCATTACCAATACCCCTTTCTGATACTTGCTCGCCCAACCACATTAGGAACATAGTTCCTGCTACAACCGAGAAGACTGCTGAGACAAAAAATGATGGTCCTGGTGTATATGCTAAACCACTTGCAGATAAAGTTACTGCTAGAGCTGATGCTTGAATAAATGCAAGAATTGCTGTTCCATATCTAGTATATTGAGTGATGGTGTTTCTTCCTGCCTGACCATCTTTTTTAAGTTCTTGAAGATATGGAATTGAGTTAGAAAATAATTGCATAATAATAGCTGATGATATGTATGGCACTACATTAAGTGCAAAAATACTCATTCTCTCTAACGCACCACCAGAAAAAAGATTAAACATCTCAATTATCGTGCCTTGATTTTGATCAAATAATGCTGCAAGTCTATCTGGATCTATACCAGGAATAGGTATATGAGTTCCAATTCTATATACAAGAATTGCAACAAATACAAATCGTAATCTTTTCCATAGATCACTCATACCTTGTCCCTGTTCAGCCATATTCTATTCCGTATCCCTTTCTGTTTTTTTAACGCCCTTTGGTCTTTTTACCGGTGCAATAATTTCGGCAACATTACCACCTGCTTTTTCAATTGACTCTTTTGCGCCCTTAGTTACCTTAATGCCTTCAACATTTAATTTTGATGTTAGGTCAAAAGTGCCGAAAATTTTAACTTTCTTAACTGCCTTAGAAATAATTTTATTTTCTTTTAAGGTTTCAATAGTTACTAAATCTAAACCATCAATATTTTTTAAATTAACTTCTTTTAAATGGTTGTTTTTTCTTGAAGAAAAACCAAATTTTGGTAATCTCATTTGAAGTGGCATCTGACCACCCTCAAAACCAGCTCTTACTCCACCACCTGTTCTTGATTTTTGACCTTTATGGCCTCTACCAGCAGTTTTACCAGTGCCTGAGCCCATTCCTCTTCCAACTCTTTTCCTGTTTTGAGCCGTTCCTTCATTACTCAAGCTATTAAGTTTCATTATGTTTGTATCGTTTTCACTCATCTTAATTTTCCTGAATCTCAATCATGTCAGATATTTTATTAACTAATCCACGATTGCTTGGAGTATCTAGTACAGTAACTGTATGATTGAGTTTCTTAAATCCCAATCCTTTTATGCACAGTTTATGTTTTTTCATTCTGCCAATTCCGCTTTTGACTAATTTTAAAGTCATTGTTTTTTCTTTACTCATGATGCTTGTTCAACCTTTTTTCCTCTTCTCGCAGCAACTGTTTCTGGAGATTCCATTGCACTTAAAGCATTAATAGTAGCTCTAACAACATTAACTGGATTTGTAGATCCATAACATTTTGCTAATACATTTTGAACACCGGCTAGCTCAAGAACAGCTCTCATTGCTCCACCGGCAATAATACCTGTACCTTCTGAAGCAGGCTGCATATATACGTTTGCTGATCCATGCTTAGCTTTAACTGGATACCAAAGAGTAGTATTGTTTAATTCAACTTCAACCATACTTCTTCTTGCATTTTCCATGGCCTTTTGAATAGCGATAGGCACTTCTTTTGCCTTACCTCTCCCAAAGCCCACTCTTCCATTACCATCACCAACAACAGTAAGTGCAGTAAAACCAAATATTCTTCCACCTTTAACAACTTTTGCTACTCTATTAACTTGAACTAACTTTTCTTCAAGAGCATCGACTTGTTGATTATTTGCTACATTATTATCTTTCATAATTTAATTAAAACTCCAATCCAGCTTTCCTAGCAGAATCAGCTAAAGCTTTTATTCGGCCATGATATTTATATCCTGATCTGTCAAAAACTACCTTTTTGACTCCATTTTCTATTGCTCTTTCAGCAACTCTTTTACCTACAGCTTCTGCACCTTCAACATTATTTGATTTTGCATCTGAATCTTTTTCAACAGTAGATGCTGATGCAATGACTTTGGTTCCTAAGCTATCAAAAATTTGAGCATAAAAGTGCTTGGATGATCTATACACAGTTAATCTAGGATTTTCTTGATCCTTAATATTCATTCTTGTTTTCTTTGCTCTTCTTATTCTTGATAAATTTTTTATGCTCATTTTTATGCTCCAGCAGCTTTCTTAGCTTCTTTTCTTCTGACAGTTTCATCAGAATATCTGACGCCTTTACCTTTATATGGCTCAGGAGGTCTAAATGCTCTAATTTCAGCAGCTGCTTGTCCTAATATTTGTTTATTATGGCTTTTAAGAACAACTTCTGTTTGTGATGGAGTTTCTACTTGAACTTCTTCTGGCAATTGATATTTTACAGGATGAGAAAAACCGAGAGTTAATTCAAGAAGTTTTCCTGACGCTTTGGCTCTATATCCAACACCCTTAAGCTCAAGCTTTTTTTCAAAGCCCTGAGAAACACCAACAATCATATTATTAACAATAGCTCTTGTAGTACCAGCCAAAGCCACTGATTGTTGATTGTCTTCATCATATTTAACACTAATGATGTTTTCTGATACTTCAAGACTAATAGTGTCTGGTAGATCAAATTTAATCTCACCAACCTTTCCTTTAACTTCTATTAGTTTATCTGTAACGTTAACAGTAACGCCATCTACAATTTCTATGGGATTTTTTGCTACTCTAGACATATTAAAATACCTCGCACAAAATTTCGCCACCAACATTTTTTGATTTAGCATCTTTATCAGTCATTAGTCCCTGATTAGTAGAAATAATATATGCACCCAATCCATTCTTTACTGACTTTAAATCGGAAGAGGCAGAGTATTCTCTAAGACTCGGTTTGCTAATTCTTTTTAAGGTTTTAATTACAGGAGAAGAATTGTGGTATTTTAAAACTACATTAATAAAAGGCTTTCCATCAACATCAGTTTTTGTACAGCTTTTAATATATCCCTCTGTCACTAAAACATTTACTAACTCATGCTTAAGTTTTGAATAAGGAACAACTACATCAACTTTTCCACGCATAAGGCCATTACGTATTCTTGTTAAACAATCTGCTATCGGATCTTGAAAACTCATATTATTATTACCAACTTGATTTAACTAAACCAGGAATGTCACCCCTCATTGCTGCTTCTCTAAGTTTGATCCTGCTAAGGCCAAACTTTCTATATACCGCATGAGGTCTACCAGTTACCTGACATCTTCTTACAACTCTTGATGGACTAGAATTTCTAGGAAGTTTTTGAAACTTAATAGACGCTTCATACCTCTCTTCACTACTAGCACTCTCATCACTCATAATTGCTTTTAAAGCAGCTCTTTTTTCTGCATATTTAGCAACCATCTTGATTCTTTTATGCTCTCTAGCAATCATTGATTTTTTTGCCATATTTATTACCTATTTCTTAAACGGGAACTCCAAAACTTCAAGCAAAGCTTTGGCATCCTCTTTATTTGTTGCAGAAGTATTAATGCAAATATCCATACCTCTGATAGTGTCTACGTTATCAAACTTGATTTCTGGGAAAATGATTTGTTCTTTTATACCAAAATTATAATTTCCTTGGCCATCAAAAGATTTTGGATTCAACCCTCTAAAATCTCTTTCTCTTGGAATAGCAATGTCGATAAGCCTTTCCATAAACTCATACATTTTTTCACCTCGAAGCGTTACCTTACATCCAAGAGGCCAACCTTCCCTGATTTTAAAACTCGCAACCGATTTTCTTGCTTTTGTTATTACAGGTTTTTGTCCAGCTATAGCTGTCATATTTTGAACAGCTGATTCAAGATGTTTTTTGTCATTTGCAGCCTCACCAACACCCATATTTATTACAACTTTAGTAAGCTTTGGAACCGCCATAACATTTTTCATGCCAAGCTTTTCTTGAAGAACAGCTTTTAGCTCGGTGTTATATTTTTCTCTTAAATTTGACATCTACTTTATCTCTTTGTTATCAGATTTAAATAATCTAATTTTTTTTCCATCTTTATCTGTTGAATATGCAATTTTATCTTTTGATTTCTTGCCTGGATTCCATATTGCAACGTTAGATAGTGCTATAGCTGCTTCTTGCTCAACAACACCACCAGTAACTCCCATTTCTGGGTTAGGTTTGGTATGTTTTTTAACCATGTTTATACCAGTTACGATAGCTTTATTTTTGGTTTTTATAATCTTTCTTAGGGTGCCCTTTTTGCCAAGATCTTTTCCCGCTACAACAATAACCTCGTCACCAGTTCTTAATTTAGTAGGAGTAGTCATTATTAGAGTACCTCCGGAGCTAATGAAAGAATCTTCATATGTTTTCCATCTCTCAGTTCTCTAGTAACAGGACCAAAGACACGTGTTCCTATAGGCGCTTTCTGGTTATTAATTAAAACAGCTGCATTTTCATCAAATTTAATTAAAGATCCATCTCTTCTTCGAACCCCTTTCTTAGTTCTCACTATTAAAGCATCAACAACTTGCCCTTTTTTAACTTTTCCTGTTGGAATAGCTTCTCTAACAGCAACTTTTATCACATCACCAATGTTTGCATATCTTCTTTTAGATCCGCCAAGAACCTTGATACACATTACACTTCTTGCTCCGCTATTATCAGCAATTTTTAAGAGCGACTGCATCTGAATCATTATTCACTTTCCTCAGTAATATTTACTTCTTTTACAGATGCTGCACCAGCACCTTCAACTAAAATCCAAGTTTTACTTTTTGAAAATGGTCTGCATTCTTTAACCGTAACAAAGTCACCTATTGCAGCAGAATTATTTTCATCATGAGCGTGTACTTTTGTTGCCCTCTTCATGACTTTTCCATAAAGCGGATGCTTAACTTTTCTCTCAATCTTTACAGTAATTGTTTTATCAGCTTTATCGCTTGTAACAACTCCTGATAGAACTCTTGGATTGGTTGTATTCATTATTTGCTATCCTGTGATTTTAATTCGTTCATTAATGTTTTTATTTTTGCGATTTTTTTTCTAGCTATAGTAAGTTGGTTGGTTTCATTTAACTGGCCGGTCTTATGTTTAATTCTAAGATTAAACTGCTCTTGTCTTGTAGCTACTAATTCTGCATTAAGTTGATCTATATTTTTTTTTCTTAGCTCTTGCAATTCTTTATTCATTTATACATCCTTACTAATAAAATGCGTCTTAATAGGAAGCTTGGCAGCTGCTAATTTAAATGCTTCTCTCGCAAGATCCTCTTCAACACCAGCCATTTCAAACATTACTTTTCCAGGCTGAACTAATGCAACCCAGTACTCAACATTACCTTTGCCTTTACCCATTCGAACTTCTAAAGGTTTTTTAGTAATAGGTTTGTCAGGGAAGATTCTTATCCAGATATTTCCACCTCTTTTTATATGCCTAGTCATAGCTCGTCTTGCTGCTTCTATCTGTCTTGCCGTAATTCGACCTCTATCAGATGCAACTAAACCAAACCTGCCAAAAGCAACAGTATTTCCATTTTGTGCAAGGCCTCTATTTCGCCCTTTATGCATTTTTCTAAATTTTGTTTGTTTTGGCTGTAACATTTTTAACTAACTCCCAAATCAACTTTATATGGGTCTTCTGTAATTTCACCCTTAAATACCCAGACTTTTACACCAATAATTCCATATGTAGTTAATGCTTCTGCTGTTGCGTAATCAATATCAGCTCTCAATGTATGCAAAGGCACTCTACCCTCTCTATACCATTCAGTTCTAGCAATCTCAGCACCATTTAATCTACCAGATACCTCTATTCTTACCCCTTTAGCGCTTTGTCTTAAAGCACTTTGGACAGTTCTTTTCATTGCTCTTCTAAACATGACTCTTTTTTCTAGCTGCTGTGCAACACCCTCTGCAAGAATCTGAGCATCTAAGTCTGGCTTCCTAACTTCTTTAATATTTATTTGAGAGGGTCTTTTAACAATTTTTTCAACAGCTTTTTTGAGGTTGTCTATCTCTTCACCTCTTTTACCAATAATGATTCCAGGTCTTGATGTATAAATAGAGACAACAAAATTCTCGGCTGATCGCTCTAACTCTATTCTGCTAATCGAAGAGTTTTTTAGTTTAGTTTTAAAATACTCTCTCACTTTTAGATCTTGAATAAGATTGGTAGAAAAATCTTTTCCTTTTGCATACCAGTTAGCATTTTGCTTCTTGGATATTCCTAATCTAAATCCTGTTGGATTAACTTTTTGTCCCATTATTTATCCTCTTCAGCTAATATAATTTCAATATGGCAGGTAGGCTTAATAATCCTATCAGCTCTTCCTCTAGCTCTTGGTTTCATTCTTTTTAATCTCATTCCCTGATTCACGATAATCGATTTAACTGACAGCAAATCTATATCAGATTTATTGTTGTGTTCTGCATTAGCAATTGCTGATTCAAGAAGTTTTTTTATAACTGCTGATCCTTTCTGCTTATTAAAAATTAGGAAGTCCATAGCATCTTGAACAGATTTACCTCTTATTGCATTTGCTACTAACCCCGCTTTTTGTGGAGAAAGCCTAGTTCCTTTTAGATATGCTCTTGTTTCCATTATTTAGCCTTCCTATCGCCAGAGTGCATCTTAAATGTTCTTGTTATTGCAAACTCGCCTAACTTATGTCCAACCATATCTTCGTTAATATATACAGGTACATGCTGTCTTCCGTTGTGAACAGCAATAGTTAGTCCTACCATGGATGGATTTACCATTGATCTTCTAGACCATGTTTTAATTGGTCTTTTATCATTTGAAGCCAAGGCAGCCTCTACCTTTTTTTCAAGAGATAAATCTATAAATGGTCCTTTTTTTAATGATCTTGGCATATTAATTACTTCCTACTTCCTCTTCTTCTTATAATTAGGTCGTTAGTTCTTTGATTTTTTCTGGTCTTATAGCCCTTAGTTGGAACACCCCATGGAGTAGATGGATGTCTACCTCCTGAAGTTCTACCCTCACCACCACCATGTGGATGGTCTACAGGGTTCATAGCTACACCTCTAACAGTAGGTCTAACACCTCTCCATCTTTTAGCTCCAGCTTTACCTAATGATTTAAGATTATTTTCTTGATTTGAAACGGTTCCCAAAGTAGCCCTGCATTCCCATAAAACTTTTCTAGTTTCACCAGATTGAAGTCTTAATGTTGCATAGATACCCTCTTTAGCAACAAGCCTTGCTGACGTGCCTGCACTTCGAGCAAGCTGAGCACCTTTTAAAGGTTTTAGCTCAACACAATGAACGTTTGTACCCAATGGAATATCTTTTAATTTCATTGAATTGCCAACTTTGATTTCGCACTTTTCAGATGAAATAATCTCATCACCTACTTTTAGTTTTGATGGAGCAATAATATATCTTCTCTCACCATCCTTATATAAAAGTAATGCAATGTGCGCAGATCTATTGGGATCGTATTCAATTCTTTCAACAACAGCTGGAATATCAAATTTATTTCTCTTGAAGTCAATTACTCTGTAATGCTGCTTATGTCCTCCACCCTGATGTCTAACAGTGATTCTACCGTTATTGTTCCTTCCACCATTCTTAGATTTAACTCTAGTCAGAGATTTAAGCGGCTTACCTTTATAAAGATCAGACTTAACAGCTATGACACCTCTTCTACCCGGACTTGTTGGTTTTGCTTTTATAACTGCCATGATTAATTAATCCCCTCAAACTGTATTTCAGAATCTTTGCTCAATGACACAAAAGCTTTTTTGTAATCAGATCTTTTATATAGACCAAATCTATTTCTTTTTCTTTTGCCTTTGACAACTGATGTCGTTACCTTAGTAACTTCGACCTTAAATAGCTCTTCAACAGCTTTCTTAATTTCTCTCTTATTAGCATCAAGATCAACTTTAAAGACTATTTGCTTTAATGATTCACCTATTCTTGCAGATTTTTCTGTAACTATAGGAGATTTAATCAATGTATATAATTTTTCGTTATGCATCTATCCACTCCTCTATTTTCTTAAAAGCTTCTGCTGTTACGGCGACTTTTTGAGCCTTAAGCAAATTAACTGGATTAATTTCTCTAACAGTGATGATGTCAACGTTGGGTATATTTCTAGATGAAAGATATAAATTTACATCTAACTCATCTGTAATTATAAGGACCTTGCTTAATGAAAATTCTTTAAGGAAATTTGCAATTTCTTTAGTTTTTGGTTTTTCAAGAACAGGTTGTTCAATAGCAACAAGTCTGCCCTGTCTTAAAAGTTCAGAGAATATAGATCTGATTGCAGCTCTATACATCTTCTTGTTAATTTTTTTACTGTAATCTCTCGGTGTTGCAGCAAAAGTTACACCACCACCACGCCATAATGGACTTCTTATAGTACCTGCTCTAGCTCTACCAGTTCCTTTTTGCCTATAAGGTTTTTTTCCGCCGCCTCTAACTTCAGATCTAGTTTTTTGTTTCGATGTTCCTTGTCTAGAGCCAGCCATAAAGCTAACTACAGCTTGATGGACTAAAGATTCATTAAAATCTTTACTGAAAGCATTATCGGATATATTGATATCCTGATTTTTAGTTGATGATAGTAATTCTATTTTCATGATTTTTTCAAAGCTGGTTTAATTTTTAGATCAGAGCCATTAAATCCTGGAACTGCACCCTTGATATAAATAACATTATTTTCAACATCAAGATCAACAATTTTCAAACTTTGAACTGTCTTTTGAACATTTCCCATATGACCTGACATCTTTTTACCTTTCCATACCCTACCTGGTGTTTGGCATTGCCCAATAGATCCATGTGCTCTGTGTGATAATGAATTACCATGGGTTGCGTCTTGCATAGCAAAGTTATGTCGCTTGATAACACCTGCATAGCCTTTACCTTTTGAGGTTCCAGTAACATCTACATACTGACCAACTTCAAAAACCTCAGCAGTAAGATGCTTGCCAACTTGATATTCTTCTGAGATCTCATCATTAGATCTAAATTCAGCTAAGATTCCAGGCTCAAGATTAATCTTTTTGTAAAATTCACTTTTAGATTTATTGATATTGTTAGATTTAGTAGTCTTTGAGACAACAAAAGCATTATAGCCATCTCTTTCTGATGTCTTAATATCTGCTAAAAAGTTACCACAAACAGAAACTGCAGTAACTGGGACTGACTCTCCGTCTTCTAGGAAAAGACGAGACATTCCAGATTTTTTTCCTATTAAGCCTATGCTCAATTTATTCTCCTTTTACGGGGCTTATACCCTCTATGGCCGCTATCGCGTTAAAATTTTGGACTAACCCAGGCTTATCTGAACGTCTACCCCAGAGGATAGATCTAATTTCATTAAAGCATCGACTGTTTTATCAGTCGGCTGGACTATATCCATTAGTCTTTTATATGTAACAATTTCATACTGATCTCTTGCATCTTTATCTTTATGAGGAGACTTTAGTATTGTTGTTCTCTCTTTTTTAACAGGTAAAGGAATTGGTCCATTAATAATAGCACCTGTTTTTTTTACAGTTTCTACTATTAATTTGGCTGAAGCATCTATCAGTCTATAATCAAAAGCCTTAAGCCTAATTCTGATTGATTGATTCTCCATTTTCTCTTATTTATCCTATTAATTTTAAATTTTTATTATTTTGCTTATCACAAAATGTGGCGTATTCTAAGCCCCCAATGGCTATACTGTCAACAATATTAAACAGTTTTTAAAAGTTCTATCTAAGAGCTTTTTAAGCTCTCTGCAATGTTATTTGGAACTTCACCATACTTTGTGAATTCCATAGTAAAAGTTGCCCTTCCTTGAGTTGCAGATCTCAGGTCTGTTGCATATCCAAACATTTCAGCAAGAGGAACTTCAGATGAAACTTCTTTGCCTGAAGTGATATCATCCATTCCTAAAATAATACCCCTTCTTCTGTTCAAATCACCAACTACATCACCCATATGCTCTTCAGGAGTTACTACAACTACTTTCATAACAGGTTCAAGCAAAGCAGGTTTAGCTTTATTTGCTCCCTCTTTTAAAGCCATTGAACCGGCAATCTTAAATGCCATTTCGTTTGAATCTACATCATGGAATGATCCATCATATAAAGTAGCTCTTAATGCAAGAAGAGGATAGCCTGCGATTACACCATTCTGCATTTGCTCTTGAATCCCTTTGTTGACAGCTGGAATATACTCTTTAGGTATAACACCCCCAACAATTTTATCAACAAACTCGTACTCGTCATCTAAGCCAAGAGGTTCAAGTTTTAGCCAAACATGACCATATTGACCTTTACCACCACTCTGTCTAACAAATTTTCCTTCAACTTCTACAGATTCTTTAATAGTTTCTCTATATGCAACTTGAGGTTTACCAATATTTGCTTCTACTGAAAATTCTCTTCTCATCCTGTCTACAAGAACATCTAGATGAAGTTCACCCATTCCAGAGATAATTGTTTGTCCAGACTCTTCATCACTCGCAACTCTAAAAGATGGATCTTCTTGTGCTAATTTTCCTAATGCTAAAGACATCTTCTCCTGATCAGGCTTTGATTTTGGCTCAACGGCAACAGATATAACAGGCTCAGGGAAATCCATTCTTTCTAAAACAATTGGTTTATTCGAATCAGATAATGTATCTCCGGTAGTGATATCCTTTAAACCAATACATGCAGCTATATCACCAGCTCTAACCTCTTTAATTTCTTCTCTATTATTTGAATGCATTTGAACCATTCTTCCAACTCTTTCTTTTTTAGATTTCGTTGAATTGATGACAGCATCTCCAACCGAGAGAACACCAGAATAAACTCTTATAAATGTTAGTGTTCCAACAAATGGATCAGTTGCTATCTTAAAAGCTAGGGCTGAAAATGGCTCTTCATCCGAAGACTTTCTTGTGTCTTCAACCTCATCCTCTTGACTATTATTTGGTATAACACCTGTGATTGCTTTAACTTCATCTGGAGCAGGTAAAAATTCAATAACTGCATCCAACATAGCTTGAACGCCTTTATTTTTAAAGGCTGAGCCGCATAAACCAACTATTAATTCATTAGCTAGAGATCTAATTCTAAGACCTTCTTTAATCTGTTCTACAGATAACTCACCAGACTCAAGATAAGTATCCATTAATTCTTCATTTGCTTCAGCTGCAGCCTCTACCATTTCTTCTCTTAATTGTGCACACTTATCAATAAGCTCATCAGGTATTTCCTTAGAATCAAAAGTAAGACCCTGATCATCTTCATTCCAATAAATAGCTCTATTGTTAATTAAATCAACTACGCCTTTGAAATCTTCTTCTGTACCAATATTATATTGGATAGGAATAATATTGGCTTGAAGCCTTGTCTTAATTTGATCAATAACTCTTTCAAAGTTCGCACCAGCTCTATCCATTTTGTTTACAAAAACAACTCTAGGTACTTCATACCTATTAGCTTGTCTCCAGACTGTTTCAGATTGCGGTTCTACGCCTGATGTACCACAAAAAACAACTACTGCGCCATCAAGAACTCTAAGAGATCTCTCAACCTCAATAGTAAAGTCAACGTGACCAGGAGTATCAATTATATTGATACGATGTTGCGGAAACTGTTGCTCCATTCCACTCCAAAAACAAGTTGTAGCTGCAGAGGTAATAGTAATACCTCTTTCCTGTTCTTGCTCCATCCAGTCCATGGTAGCAGCGCCATCGTGAACTTCACCGATCTTATGTGAAAGGCCTGTATAAAAAAGGACTCTTTCAGTAGTTGTGGTTTTACCTGCATCTACGTGAGCACATATACCAACATTACGATATTTATTTAAAACAGTTTGTCTTGCCATAATTTATATTTGAATAATTTTTAAAATCTGAAATGTGAGAAAGCTTTATTGGCTTCAGCCATTTTATGAACATCTTCTCTTTTTCTAACAGCTGATCCTTTTTTTTGAGATGCATCCATTAACTCTCCAGCCAATCGAAGGTTCATTGATTTTTCGCTTCTCTTCCGAGCTGCTTCTACAATCCATCTCATTGCTAAAGCTTGTCTTCTAGCTGGTCTAATTTCTATAGGCACTTGATAGTTAGCACCCCCAACTCTTCTTGACTTAACCTCAACAACTGGACTTACCTCATCTAATGCCTTCATAAATACTTCGAGCGGCTCTTCTTTAGAAGTTTTTGTAATTTGGTCAAAAGCTCCATAAACAATTTTTTCAGCTACAGATTTTTTACCATCTTTCATCAAATTATTCATAAACTTAGCAAGAATTACATCCTTGTATTTAGGATCTGGTAAAACTTTTCTCTTCTCGGGACTTCTTCTTCTTGGCATAATTATTTACCTTTTTTTGCTCCGTATTTGGATCTTCTTTGTTTTCTATTTGCAACACCAGAAGTATCTAGAGTTCCTCTTACAGTATGATAACGAACACCTGGAAGATCTTTAACTCTACCACCCCTTATTAATACAAGAGAATGCTCTTGAAGATTATGACCTTCACCACCAATGTAGGAAGTTACCTCAAAGCCACTAGTAAGCCTTACTCTGCAAACTTTTCTTAACGCTGAGTTTGGTTTTTTCGGAGTTGTTGTATATACACGAGTACATACCCCTCTTCTCTGAGGACAAGCCTTTAAAGCTGGAACGTCGGTCTTTCTAACTTTTGGTTTTCTAGACTTTTTTAATAATTGATTTACTGTTGCCATAATATTTTATTTTAGTTAGGCCGCGATTTTATAGAGCAGATTAGTCGCGGTCAACACTATTCCTCATTTTCTTGAAGTTCTTGTCTTAGAGCTGCTTCTATATCATCAGCAGATAAGGTTTGTTCCTCAAGATCAAATTGTTTTTTATTCTTTAATCTGTCATGGAATTCCATTCCTGTACCTGCAGGAATAAGCCTTCCAACAACAACATTTTCTTTTAGTCCTCTTAGGTGATCTTTTTTACCAGTAACTGCAGCTTCTGTTAATACTCTAGTAGTTTCTTGGAAAGATGCAGCTGAAATAAATGAATCTGTAGCAAGTGATGCTTTAGTAATTCCAAGCAATACTCTCTCGAACTCTGCTGGATTCTTTCCTGCAGACTCTATCTTTTCATTTTCTTCTTTTAGCTCGGCATAACTTACCTGGTCGCCTTGGATAAACTTGGTATCTCCGCCATCTAAGATCAATGCTTTTCTTAACATTTGTCTTAAAATAGTTTCAATATGCTTATCATTAATTGACACTCCTTGAAGTCTATAAACATCTTGAATCTCGTTAACAATAAAGTTAGTAAGTGCAGGAATACCTTTTAATCTTAGGATATCATGAGGGCTGTAAGGGCCGTCTGAAATGATATCTCCTTTGGTAATTCTTTCACCCTCAAATACTGACAGTGTTCTGTGCTTGGGAATAAGCATTTCAGTATTTTGAGCTTTCTTTGTAGCACCTTCTGGGGTAATTACCAATCTAACTTTGCCTTTAGTTTCTTTACCAAATGAAATAATTCCAGTCTCTTCAGATAAGACAGCAGCATCTTTTGGCTTTCTGGCTTCAAATAGATCTGCTACCCTTGGCAGACCACCAGTAATATCTTTTGTTTTAGAAGCAACTAATGGCATTCTGGCGATAACTTCACCAGCAGTTATTTTTTGCCCGTTAGCAATATTAACTAAGCCTCCAGCTGGTAAAGGATACTCTGCAGGAGCCTTAAATTCACCGATTAATAAAGTTTTACCTTTAGAATCTTGAATTAAAACTTTTGGAGACATGTCTCTTCCAGCAGTAGGTCTGTCAGATACTTCAATGATTTCAATACTAGATAAACCGGTTAGCTCATCCATTTGTTCTCTGACAGTTACTCCATCTTCAATATCAACAAATTTAACTTTACCTGATACTTCAGCAATAATTGGTCTTGTATAAGGATCCCATGAAGCAATTTTTACACCAGCATCTAAATCCGATTCGTCTTTGACTTCTAATACAGCTCCATATGGAACTTTGTATTGCTCTGTTATCTTTCCACTTGGCTCTGTAATAGTTGCCATTGCATTTCTTGAAACAACAACTTCAAGTTTATCTTTATTAGTAACAGTTTTAATGTCATCAGAGAATGAAACAACACCAATATTTTTATTAAAAATAGCATTATCTTCGGATGAGCTAGATGCAGCACCACCTATATGGAAGGTACGCATAGTTAGCTGTGTTCCAGGTTCACCAATTGATTGAGCAGCAACTACTCCAACAGCCTCACCTCTATGAACTAAGTGTCCTCTAGCTAGGTCTCTACCATAACATTTCGAACATACACCTATAGATGCTTCACAAGTCATAGGAGACCTTACTTTGAGTGATGCTAAATTTAATGATTCGATGCTATCAACAGCATCCTCATCAAGCATTGTATCTTTAGCAAACAGCTCATTACCTTCGCTATCGAAAATAGGCTCTGCAATTACCCTACCCAAAATTCTATCTGTAAGAGGTTGAATAATTTCACCTCCATCAATGATTGATGTAACAGTGATAGATTGATCTGTACCACAATCATCAATATTAATAACTGAATCCATAGATACATCACACAGTCTTCTTGTTAAGTAACCTGAGTTAGCAGTTTTTAAAGCTGTATCAGCAAGTCCCTTCCTGGCTCCGTGAGTTGAAATGAAGTATTGAAGAACAGAGAGACCTTCTCTGAAATTCGCTGTAATAGGCGTTTCAATAATTGATCCATCAGGTTTAGACATTAATCCTCTCATACCCGATAACTGTCTAATCTGAGCTGGTGAACCCCTTGCTCCTGAATCTGCATATATATAAACGGAATTAAAAGAAGACTGGTCAACATTTTTACCATCTGGTGTTTCAACAGTTTCAGTACTAATTTTTTCCATCATAGCCTTGGCGACTTGTTCGTTTGCTCTAGACCATATGTCAATAACTTTATTGTACCTCTCACCTCTAGTTACTAGACCTGAATCAAATTGCTTTTCAATAGCTTTTACTTCTTTCTCTGAATCTTCAATAACTTTGGCCTTTTCTTCAGGTATAACAAAATCATTTACACCTATAGAAGAGCCTGATCTCGTTGAAAAATCAAATCCTAAATACATTAATTGATCAGCAAAGATAACTGTTTTCTTTAATCCAGCTTTTCTGTATGAAATATCAACTAACTTAGAAATAAGTTTCTTGTTTAAAACTTTATTTATATTTCCAAAACCAACTTCTGCTGGAGTTATTCTCCAAATAAGAACTCTACCAACAGTTGTCTCGTGTATAGACTTGTTTCCATCTTGGTCTGTAATTCTTACTTTTATAGATGAATGAACATCTAAAGTTTCTGTTTCATAAGCTCTTAAGACTTCATCAGAATCACTAAATACTCTTCCACCTCCAGTAGCATTAGCATTGTCTCTTGTCATATAGTAAAGACCAAGAACAACATCTTGAGTTGGATTAATAATTGGAGATCCATCTGCTGGAGATAAAATATTATTCGTTGACATCATTAAAGCTCTTGCTTCTAGCTGAGCTTCAAGTGTAAGAGGAACATGAACAGCCATTTGATCGCCGTCAAAGTCAGCATTAAACGCCACACAAACTAAAGGATGTAACTGAATAGCTTTACCCTCAATTAACTTTGGTTCAAATGCTTGAAGACCAAGCCTATGCAGTGTTGGTGCTCTATTAAGCATTACAGGATGCTCTCTTATAACATCTTCTAAGACCTCCCATACCTCAGGAGTTTCTCTTTCAACAAGCTTCTTTGCAGCCTTTATTGTTGTAGCAAGTTCTCTTTGCTCAAGTTTTCCATACACAAATGGTTTAAAAAGCTCTAATGCCATTTTTTTTGGTAAGCCGCATTGATGAAGCTTTAAATTAGGACCAGAAACGATTACTGATCTACCTGAATAATCAACCCTTTTCCCTAATAAATTTTGTCTAAACCTTCCACCTTTACCTTTGATCATGTCTGCTAATGATTTTAAAGGTCTCTTATTAGTACCAGTAATTACTCTGCCTCTTCTGCCATTATCAAGTAATGCATCAACAGATTCTTGAAGCATTCTTTTTTCATTTCTGACAATAATTTCTGGCGCACTCAATTCAAGTAATCTTTTAAGTCTATTGTTTCTATTTATAACTCTTCTATAGAGGTCATTTAGGTCTGAGGTAGCGAATCTTCCGCCCTCAAGAGGAACCAAAGGCCTTAAGTCTGGTGGTAATACTGGTAATACATCCATTATCATCCACTCAGGTCTATTTCCTGATTCATTAAATGCTTCAAGTAACTTTAATCTTTTTGAAAGTTTCTTAAGCTTAGTTTCTGAATTAGTTTGAGGAATCTCTTCTCTAATCTCTCTTATTTCTTCATTTATATCAAGTTCTTCTAATAAGATTTTAACTGCTTCGGCTCCCATACCGGCTGAAAACTCATCACCAAATTCTTCGTATTTTTCTACCCATTCTTCTTCAGTTAAAATTTGACCTTTCTCAAGCTCTGTTAAGCCTGGATCAGTAACAATATAGCTTTCAAAATATAAAACTCTTTCTATTTCTCTTAATGTCGTATTTAAAAGCAGCCCTATTCTTGATGGTAATGATTTTAAGAACCATATATGAGCAACTGGTGCTGCTAAATCAATATGACCCATTCTTTCCCTTCTGACTTTTGCTAAAGTTACTTCAACTCCGCATTTTTCACAAACAACACCTCTGTGTTTCATTCGCTTGTACTTTCCACAAATACACTCGTAATCCTTTATAGGCCCAAATATTTTTGCACAAAAAAGACCATCTCTTTCAGGTTTAAATGTCCTATAGTTAATTGTTTCTGGTTTTTTAACTTCTCCAAAAGACCAAGATTTGATTACTTGGGGAGATGCTAAGCCAGCAGATATAGTTGTGAAATCATCCTGCCCTGTTTTTAATGAATTTAATAAGTCTCTCAATTTTATCTCCTAGTTTTCTGAATCTAATTCAAGGTTGATACCTAGTGATTTAATTTCTTTGCTAAGAACATTAAATGACTCTGGGATATTTGCATCCATTTCATAGCTTCCATCGACAATATTTTTATACATCTTAGTTCTACCAGAAACATCATCAGATTTTACTGTAAGCATTTCTTGTAATGTATAAGAAGCTCCATAAGCTTCAAGCGCCCAAACTTCCATCTCACCAAATCTTTGTCCACCAAATTGAGCTTTACCGCCAAGTGGTTGTTGAGTAACAAGACTGTATGATCCAGTAGATCTTGCATGCATTTTGTCATCAACCAAATGATTAAGTTTAATGATGTACATGTAACCCACAGTAACTGGTCTATCAAATTTAGTTCCAGTTCGACCATCATATAAGATGAATTGACCTGACTCAGGAAGATCAGCTAATTTTAATAAATCTTTAACTTCACTTTCCTTGGCACCATCAAAAACCGGTGTTGCTATAGGAAGACCGTCTTTTAAATTATTTGCTAATTCTAATATTTCATTGTTATTAAAAGATGAGATATCTTCTTTATTAGCTGCATTTTTGTTATAAAGTTGATCTAAATAATTTTTAAGCTCTGCAGGTTTTGCATTAGCTTTTAGCATTGAATCTATCTTCTCTCCGATACCTTTTGCTGCACAACCCATATGAGTTTCTAAAACTTGTCCAACGTTCATCCTTGATGGGACACCAAGAGGATTTAAAACAATATCAACTGGGTTTCCTTTATCATCATATGGCATATCCTCAACAGGCATAATCTCGGAGATAACACCTTTATTACCATGACGTCCAGCCATTTTATCGCCTGGCTGTATTCTTCTTTTGATAGCTAAATAGACTTTTACAATCTTAATAACTCCAGGAGCTAAATCATGTCCTCTAATGATTTTTGCTTTTTTCTCTTCAAACCTGGTTTTAATATCTTTAACATATTCGTTATAGCTTTTTTCTGTATCTTCTATAACATCGTTTACATTATCAGCATCTGTTCTGATAGAAAATATATCGTTCAGTTCAAGCGATTCAAGTTTTTCTTGAGTAAGAGTTTCACCTTTCTTAACTCCATTGCCTTTGATTGCTTTTTTACCTTTAAGAAGTTCGCATAGTCTAGTTTTAGTTGCTTGCTCTACAACCGTTGCTTCATCATCTGCATCTTTTTTAGATTGATCTAAATGGTCTTGTTCAATTGCTTGAGTTCTTTCATCTTTTTCAACCCCATCCCTAGTAAAGACCTCAACACCGATAACTGTACCTTTTGAACTCGACCTTTGAGAAGTATCTTTTACATCTGAGGCTTTCTCACCAAAGATAGCTCTTAGTAATTTCTCTTCCGGTGAAAGTTGGGTTTCACCCTTGGGAGTAATTTTACCAACAAGAATATCTCCAGGGACAACCTCTGCTCCAACATAAACAATTCCGCATTCATCTAATTTGTTTAAAGAACCTTCACCAACATTTGGTATGTCAGCAGTTATTTCTTCTGATCCTAGTTTTGTATCCCTTGCAACACATACTATTTCTTGAATATGAATAGATGTGAATCTATCCTCTCTTGCAACTTTTTCAGATATTAGAATTGAATCCTCAAAGTTATATCCATTCCAAGGCATAAATGCTATGCGAATATTTTGTCCAAGTGCTAACTCTCCATTATCAACTGATGGTCCATCAGCTAGTACATCACCTGCTTTAACAGTATCTCCAATTTGAACAATAGGTCTTTGATTGATACATGTGTTTTGATTAGATCTTGTGTACTTAACAAGATTGTAAACATCTGATGCTGATTTTGATTTTTTATCAGTAACTCTAACAACAATTCTTGAAGCATCTACACTTTCAACGACCCCAGAGTTCTTAGCGACGATACACACTCCTGAATCTCTAGCAACAACTGATTCTAAGCCGGTTCCAACAAGGGGTTTTTCTGCCCTTAGAACTGGCACAGCTTGTCTTTGCATATTTGAACCCATTAGAGCTCTATTAGCATCATCGTGTTCTAAGAAAGGAATCAGAGATGCTGCAATTGATACAACCTGTTGAGGAGATACATCCATTAAATCGACTCTATCAGGTGACATTAATTCAAATTCACTCGCATGTCTTACCGCAACAAGGTCATCAACAAACTTATTATTTTTATCAAGTGCTACATTGGCCTGAGCAATTACATGTTCAGCTTCATCAATAGCAGATAAATACATTATTTCATCAGTAACTTTCCCATTAACAACTTTTCTGTATGGTGTTTCTATAAATCCATATTGGTTTGTTCTGGAGTATGAGGCAAATGAATTAATCAAACCAATATTTGGTCCCTCAGGAGTTTCAATTGGGCAAACTCTTCCATAATGAGTTGGATGGACATCTCTTACTTCAAATCCAGCTCTCTCTCTAGTAAGACCTCCAGGCCCTAATGCAGAGACTCTTCTTTTATGTGTGATTTCTGAAAGTGGGTTATTCTGATCCATGAATTGTGATAATTGACTGGATCCAAAAAATTCTTTAATAGCCGCAGTTACTGGTTTTGCATTAATAAGATCCTGAGGCCCAAGTTCATCTGCTTCAGCCATACTTAGTCTTTCTCTCACTGCTCTTTCTACTCTTATTAAACCAACTCTAAATTGATTTGCAGTCATTTCACCAACAGATCTGACTCTTCTGTTACCGAGGTGATCTATATCATCAACAATATCATGACCATCTCTTATGTTAACTATCCCTTTCATAACTTCGATGATGTCTTCTTTATCTAAGATGTGAGGGCTTTCTTTTTCAGAATCTAATTTTAATCTTCTGTTAAATTTCATTCTTCCAACTTCAGAAAGATCATATCTTTCTTCATTGAAAAAGAGATTGTTAAATAGTGTTTCAGCTGAGTCTTTGGTTGGCGGCTCGCCAGGTCTCATCATTCTGTATATCTCAACTAAAGCCTCAAGTCTGTTTGAAGTTGGATCTGCTCTAAGTGTATTAGATATATATGGACCCTTATCTAATTCATTAATAAATAAACAAGAGATTTCATTTACATTATTTTCTTTAAGCGATTCAATTACAACTTCATCGATCTCAGTATTTGCAACAAAAAGAACTTCGCCAGTATCTTTGTTAAAGATATCTTTAGACAGAACTTTTCCAATTAAAAATTCATCAGCAAGAGTTATTTCACTTACTTTTGCATTAGATAATTCTTTAATATGTCTTGCAGTAATTCTTTTACCTGCCTCAACATATACTTTACTTTTAACTTTTAGATCAACTGGAAGCGTTTCACCCCTTAATCTCTCTGGAATTAAAGCAAGTTTTACAGTATCTTTTTCTACTGTGAAGATATCCTCTTCATAGAATTCGGAGAGAATCTCTTCTGTACCCATATCAAGAGCTCTAAGCATAATTGTTGCAGGAATTTTTCTTCTTCTATCAATTCTGCTAAATAAAATATCTTTTGGATCAAATTCAAAATCCAACCATGAACCTCTATAAGGTATGATTCTAGCTGAATATAAAACTTTTCCTGAAGAATGGGTTTTTCCCTTATCATGATCGTAAAAAACACCAGGCGATCTATGAAGCTGAGATACAACGACCCTTTCTGTTCCATTAACCACAAATGATGCATCAGAAGTCATTAAAGGGACTTCGCCCATAAAGACTTCTCCCTCTTTAATATCCTTAACTTCTTTAAAATTTGATTCTCTATCATAAAGAACTAGTTTTACTTTAATTCTTAATGGTGCTGAGTAAGAAAGTCCTTGAATAAGGCATTCTTGAACATCATAAGTATTTTTTCCAAGTTCGTAAGAAACATATTCAAGAGCAGCATTACCTGAAACACTTTTAATAGGAAATAGTGACTGGAATACTTCTTCTAGCCCTTGTTTCTTTCTAGCTTCAGGAGCCACATCAGCTTGTAAAAATTCAGAATAAGACTTGGTTTGGGTCTCAATTAAGTTAGGAAGATCCATAACCTTGGCAAAAGTGCCAAAGTTCTTTCTTATTCTTTTCTTTTCTGTATAGCTGTATGACATAAATGCGCCCTTTTAATTTATATTTATATTTATATGGTTTTATTTAAGTTCAGCTGTTGCACCTGCTTCAGTTAACTGAGTAACCATAGCTTCTGCATCATCTTTACTTGCACCTTCTTTTACAGTACTAGGTGCGCCATCAACCATATCTTTAGCTTCTTTTAATCCAAGACCAGTTATTGCTCTTACAGCTTTAATAACTTGAACTTTTTGATCACCAGCTGCACTTAATACAACATCAAATGCATCTTTTTCTTCTTCTGCTGGAGCATCACCACCACCTGCTGCAGCTGGCGCTGCTGCAACTGCTGCTGCTGCTGTTACACCAAATTTTTCTTCAATATCTGAAATAAGATCTACTAGATCCATAACTGACATCTCTTCAATAGCTTTTAAAATATCCTCTTTACTAGTTGCCATTCTAATTCTCCTTATAATTTAGGCTGAAGCCTGTTTTTTGTCTTGAACTGCTGATAAAACCCTAGCAAGCTTACTTGGAACTTCATTTAATAAAGTTGCAAATTTACTCACTGGAGCTTGCAACACATTTGCAATAAGGCCATAAGCCTCATCTTTAGATGGAAGGCTAGCTAGAATATCTATCTGGCCACCATCAAGCAATTGACCCTCAACAACCAAAGCTTTGATATCTAAATTATCAAAGTTTTTAGCATAAGTTTTGAGCAATTTTGCAGCTGCACCTGGCTCTTCAAATGAAAAAGCAAATAATGAAGGTCCTACAAGCACTTCGTCAGAACAACCAAAATCAGTACCTTCAAATGCCAATTTAGCAAGTGAATTCTTAATTATCTGAATATGGATACCTGATTGAGTAGCTTTTTGCCTTACCTCAGATAGCTCACTGACCTTAAGGCCCCTAGCATCTGAGATAACTAAAGATGATGCATTAGATGCAACTTCTTTAACTTCACCTACAATTCTTTCTTTTTCACTTTTCGATAACGCCACAGCAATTCTCCTGTTTAAGCCTTTCGGCCATTCGGCGACAAATTGCAAAATTACAATTTGAACACCACCTACGTAGGAAATTAAGTCTTTCGACACCTACGGTCTTTGACGGCTGCGTAAACGCAA
>ERZ802830.714-NODE-714-length-32727-cov-9.74299_pt1 | contig 32727 bp, 30 predicted proteins | sample MGYA00345654_ERZ802830 | MGnify/ENA primary metagenome ERZ802830 (study PRJEB30503, sample SAMEA104212375) | marine metagenome | biome: Westerlies Biome; feature: [SRF] surface water layer (ENVO:00010504) within the epipelagic zone...; material: water... | reverse complement strand
GCTCGCCGCATTATGATTAATAATGAGATTGCAACTATTGTTGCGATGACCCACATACTGTTGCCATTTATGATCTTACCAATGTACTCAGTAATGCAAACAATACCTCCTAGCTATTTGCGAGCAGCAAAATCACTTGGGGCAACAAACTGGACTGCTTTTTGGCGAGTATATTTTCCGCAGTCGGTACCAGGAATTGGCGCAGGTTCAATTCTAGTCTTTATACTATCAATTGGATACTACATTACGCCAGAGATAGTAGGCGGAACTAAAGGCGTTTTCATCTCCAATCGTATTGCCTATCATATATTGAAGTCACTAAATTGGGGCTTGGCAGCTGCACTAGGTACTATTCTTCTAATTGCCGTATTAGTTTTGTATTGGACTTACGATAAAATCGTAGGAATTGATAACGTAAAGTTGGGCGGGTAACAGGATAGATAAATGGCAGTTATCGCAGAAAAAGCATCTGTATTTGTTTTAAGTTGGATGGGACTTTTGGGTGGCCTTTTAGGTCTGATTATTGGAACAGCAAACAGTTCAGGAACTTGGGGTCTTATTTTAGGTTCTATTCTCGCAATTTTAGTTAGTTTTATAGGAATATTGTTTAGTCAAAATGAAACTAAGGTCCGATATATAATCTGCGCAGTTTTAGTTGTTGCCTCATTTTATTACCTCGGCCCTGTTGGAGTTTTTCTGGGGCTTTTTATAGGATGGTTCTTCGGTTGGTTCTTATTTTGGCTTTTTCATCAGCGTTATAGAGAATATCTTCTGCCATTCTTCTCTCAAGTACAGGTTCTTTGGCACTATACTTTTAGAATAATTTGCGGAGTAGTTTTTGTATTTTTAATTACTCCAATATTAGTAGTAATGCCACTTTCCTTTAATGCCCAAGATTTCTTTACTTTTACTCCTAAAATGCTCCAATTTGACCCAGAAGGATATTCACTCAAACATTATAGAGATTTTTTTACTAATAACGAATGGCAGAGATCCTTTAAAAATTCCTTATTAATAGCCCCTATAGCGACCTTGGTTTCTGTATCTCTAGGTACACTGGCAGCAATTGGTCTGAGCCAAAGTCACGTTCCATTTAAAAGAGCTATCACAGCGATTTTAATTTCTCCTATGATTGTTCCTTTGATTATATCAGCTACAGGGATGTTTTTCTTTTATTCCCATGTTGGGAATTTTTTGGAAGACACTATGGGACTTGATAAGAATTTTGTTGGATATGTTAAGGTTATACTTGCGCACAGTGTTTTGGGTATACCGTTTGTTATAATTACAGTAACAGCCACTTTGGTTGGTTTTGATAATTCTCTAACAAAGGCGGCTGCGAACATGGGCGCAAACCCAGTGAAGATATTTTTCAAAATTCAAATGCCACTAATTTTGCCTGGTGTTATCGCTGGGGGCCTTTTTGCTTTTATCACTTCATTCGATGAAGTAGTGGTTGTAATGTTTGTTGGATCAACAAACCAAAAAACATTACCATGGCAGATGTTTACTGGATTAAGAGAGCAAATTAGCCCAACAATTCTAGCCGTCGCAACTATACTTGTAGTTATTTCTATTGCTCTATTAATCACTCTCGAAATGCTTCGACGGCGTTCAGAGAGATTAAGAGGCATCACGCCCAGCTGAGCAAAAAAATTATCTATTCAAAATCAAAACCATTTTATGCATGATCGCTTACCGATTTGTTCTACAATTGTCGGCGATGAAAGATGAAACCTATTAAGTTGAGAAGAAGCTGGGCAGCTAAAATTTGTGTCGACTCACTTGGGTCATAAGCCGGGGCTACCTCTACCAAATCAATTCCAACAATGTTGTTTTGCTTGGCTAAACCCTGCAAGATCTCAAGTACTTCATAATATAAAAATCCACCATGGCTGGGTGTGCCCGTACCCGCCGCAATTGAAGGACAAAACGCATCTATGTCTATCGTGATGTAAACGTTATCTATCTCAGGAACTCGCTTTATTAGGTTCTCTATGCCAAGCTTCCTAATTTGACGTACCGATAAAATATCAGAACCAAAAGACCTAGCATCGTCATAACCTTCTTTTGCAGTCGATGATACATTTCGAATTCCAAACTGAGACAGCCCTTTGACATAATGCTTTTCTGCCGCTCGCCTCATCGGATTTCCATGACCTAAAGTTACTCCGTGTCTTTCATCGACAAAATCGAGATGAGCATCAATTTGGACAATATGTAGAGGTCCTTCATCAACACAAAAATCTTCAAATGCATTAATGCAGGGAATGTTAATGGAGTGGTCCCCACCCAAAATCACTGGTAAGGCTCCAGCCTCTAAAATTTTTTTAACTCCAAACTCAATATTATTATGACTTTCGATAGTCTTTGTGTGGATAATATCAGCATCACCAATATCAACCATCCGAACTGAACTATCCAGATAGGTAACGTCGTCCTCATGGTCATAAGCACCAGCGTGACCAAAGCTAAAAAGCATTGACGCTTCACGGATAGATTTAGGGCCAAATCTTGCTCCAGAACGCCACTGCGTCCCTGAATCAAGTGGCGCTCCTAAGACGGCAACATCAGCCTTAATCTTATCCCAATCATCTATAAATGGAGACTTTCCAAAAGTAGAGACACCCACAAATGGAAGGTTCAAGCGACCTGTACTATATCCGTGTTCTTTCATTAGAAAACCTTCAGAAGAGATAAAAAGTATATTTCAGAGCGTATTATTTAAACCTTAAAAATGGAAGCAATTTACACAAATCTTATAATGATAAATAGCAATTTGGTTAGCAATTCTTTATCAGTAAATTTCTATCGTAACGTAAGAAACTCAATATTGTGTTTGTTCAATTTTAATAGAACAGCTAAGCTTTTAAAGTCGAACACTTACGGTGCCAAAGGAAAATAAATATGTCGGGCCCTAAAAGCATAATAAGTTTTGAGGATGCTAAAGTAAAAGCAAAGAGAAGATTACCCCGTATGATTTTTGACTTTATTGAAGGCTCTGCGGGTAGAGAAATTGCCTCGAATAAGAACTTGCAAATCTTTAATGATATTTACCTAAGATCAAAAGTTTTGGCCCCTTTTGAAGATCCAAAACTAAAATCTAATTTTCTAAATTATTCTTTTGATTTACCCTTTGGAATTGCCCCCATGGGTATGTGCGACCTTGCTTGGCCAGGCGCAGATACGAACTTAGCGGAAGCCGCTAAAAAGTTTAATATACCTCATTGTGTTTCTACAGCTGCTTCCTCAACCCTCGAAGACCTTAAAAAATGGGGCGAAGATCAAACATGGTTTCAGCTCTACGTAAATGGTCCCACTCAAGAAGCGTGGGATATGGTTGATAGAGCGGAAGCTGCAGGGTATGAAACTTTAATTTTAACAGTCGATGTTCCAGTTGTGTCTCGCCGTGTGCGTGACCTACGCAATGGCTTTGTTGTACCTTTTAAAATAGGCTTGAAACAACTAATAGACTTCGCCCTACACCCTAACTGGTCTCTCAGTACTATTATCAAAGGAATTCCAGAGCCGAAAAACTTTCGTCAAGGATCCAAAAATAGTTTTGATAGAAACGCTAGTCGTGCTGGTGCTAATTGGGAATTTCTTGATGAATTGAGAAAAAAATGGAAAGGCAACTTAATTGTAAAAGGTGTTATGGATGCAATTGATGCTAGCAGAATTCAAAATGCAGGAATTGACGCAATATGGGTATCTAATCATGGTGGTAGACAGCTAGATGGTTCCCCACCAGCTTTGTTAGCTTTACCTAAAATACGAGACAGCGTTGGGCCCAGTATGCCATTAATTTTTGATAGCGGCGTAAGGAGTGGTGAAGATATAGTAAAGGCTTTAGCGCTTGGAGCTAATTTTGTTATGTTAGGACGACCGATTATGATGGCCATTGCAGCATCGAGTGAAAAAGGTCTCAACGACTATCTTTCACTTCTTAAAGAAGAAATAGAAGTTGTTATGGCACAATTAGGCCTGAAAGATTTAAGTAAAATTTCTGGAGATGTTTTATACAACGATATATCTGGGACATTGCAGATGGAAATTGATACAGCGAATAGAGTAGAGCATACTAGGAGTATTATTAATGCAAAAAGCTAAACTACGTGGCGGCGCATTATTAGCCCAGTCATTGAAGGAAAAAGGTGTTGATCACGTTTTCACTCTAGCTGGTGGATTTTGCAACCCTGCCTTAGAGGGTTTTATGGAATGTCAGATGCCAGTCATGAACACTCCTCATGAGCAAATTGCAGGGCACTTGGCTGATGGCCATGCAAGGATACATAGAAAGCCAACGGTATGCTTAGTTGGGCCTGAGGGTTTTGCCAATGCCGTACCCGCTATGTTAGAAGCGATGGGTGAGCGCAGCCCTGTGATTTTTATTACAGGATCATCAACGTTAAAGAGGCAAGGAGCTGGTGGCTTTAAAGAAATAGATGACGTAGCGATAGCTAAACCCTTGGTGAAATATTCTGTTCAAATAACCGATGGGGAGCGCATCGGTGAATTTGTTGAAAGAGCTTGGCAGGCGGCAACTTCAGGTTACCCAGGGCCTGTGCATCTGAGTTTACCAGTCGATATTATGTTTTCTTCCTTTGACGAAGATGTTGGCAGAAATGAGCGGCCCTGGATTAGACACCAAGTTGCACCACAAAGAGCTTGGCCAGAGCCAGCACGATTGTCGGAAATATTGAAAATCATAGAAGACTCTGAGCGGCCCTTAATTATTGGAGGTCATGGGGTTTGGTGGTCACGGTCTGAAAAAAGCTTGGCCGAAGTTGGTGAAAAACTTCTTATCCCAATTTTTAATGTTCCTTATCATACTAAATTATTGGATGAAAAATGTACTGCAAACATGGGACTTGCAGATTTTCATCAGTATCACCCTTCAAAAGCTGCAATACATGAGGCCGACACTATAATAATGGTCGGCAGCCGACTCGATAATCAAATGAACTTCGGAAACCCCCCATTTATACCAAAAAATACAAAGCTTATTTGTGTTAATGGGAGCAGCGAAGAACTGGAATATAATTTTTCTGCTGATGAAATTCTTTTATCCCATCCAGCCGCTTTCCTTGAAGCTATGAAATCCATAGATCGTAAATGGAAAAATTGGTTTGAATTACAAGTAGACCGACGTCAAAAATGGGTAGAAGATTGGGAAAAACATCTTTTAGAAGAGGCATCTGAAGATGCTAAATCGAAGCGTAAAATGCATCCACTACAACTTGGCGTTGATGTTATTTCAGAAATGGCAGATGACGACTGGCTCGTATTTGACGGTGGCAATACTCACTTCTGGAATGAAATTGCAGTAAATATTTCTGGATGGCGTGGCAAGAAACTTGGTGGGATTATGCACCCCGGTAACTATTCCCTTTTAGGCGTAGGAATTAGTTTTGGTATTTCTGCAAAAGCCGCACACCCAAATAAAAATGTTGTCGTGATTTCTGGAGATGGTGCTTTCCTTTCAGGTGGTTTGTCCATTGAAAGTGCTTTTCAGGAGGGCTTACCAATTATTGTAGTCATAGATAACAACGGAGGCTTAGACTGTATAAGTCAGCAGCAGGAGCGCCTTTTTGCAAATGGAAAACATTATGCAACTGATTTTCGTGATATTCCATTTCACAGCATGTTTGAAGGTTTAGGGGGATATGGGGAATTAGTTACCTCTAGGGATGAATTAAAACCTGCTTTAGACAGAGCAATAAAAAGCGGGAAAACAGCCTGCTTAAACGTAAAGTGTAGGGGCGTGATTAGTCCAATTGTTGCAGCCACTTCTGATAAACGGGACAAGGCATCTATTGAATAATGGCTATTATATCATCACATACGTTGAATGGAATGAATGGAACTCATGCAGGTGAGTTCCCTGTTCGTTTGATAAATATAACGCAAAATTCAGAAATTTTTAGTTCTAGTATGGACAGTAATGGACGGCTAGAAAAAAATATCGATTTATCATTGACAGACGCAACAGATAAGTTCGAGTTGGTTTTTGACACTGGCTCTTATTGGAATTCATTAGGTCTATCATCCTCAGATAATCAAATTATTTGTGAAGTTGTTCTAAGATTTTCCATGCCAAATAAAAATGCGAGATACCATATGCCAATAATTTTATCGCCTAATAGTTATTCAACTTGGGCATCACAACCAGAGTAAGGAAGTTCTTATGACTGACGGCTTAAATATGTCACGTAGGTTGAGGCGTACTCCCTATACCCAAAATGTAGAATCCGCAGGTGTTAGCGGGTACTCGATCGTTAATCATATGTTACTGCCAAAAGGATTTCAGAAATCTGTTGAAGAGGATTACTGGCATTTAAGAGAACATGTACAGATGTGGGATGTTTCCTGCCAAAGACAAGTAGAGATATTAGGTCCGGATGCTGGAAAATTAATTCAATTGATGACCCCTAGAAACATATCAACCGCAACTATTGGTGATTGTTATTATCTGCCTATAATTGACGATAATGCTGGAATGATAAATGACCCAGTAATGTTAAAACTTGGTGAAGATAAATTCTGGCTTTCTGTGGCAGATAGTGATGTTTTACTTTACGCTAAAGGCATCGCGTTAGGCTCAAATATGGATGTTACTGTATCTGAACCAGATGTTTCACCTTTAGCAATTCAAGGTCCTAAAGCTGAGAAGTTAATCGCAAAAATATTTGGTGATCATATTAAAAATATAAATTTCTTCAAATTTGGATGGATTGATTTTAAAGGCACAAAACAATTAATAGCTAGGTCTGGATACTCCAGACAGGGTGGCTTCGAAATATATTTAGAAAACAGTAAACTAGGCTCAGATCTTTGGAATACGATTTGGGAAGCAGGTATTGAATTTGAAATATCACCTGGTTGTCCAAATTTGATAGAAAGGATAGAGGGAGGTTTATTAAGCTATGGTAATGAATTTACCCGGGAAAATAATCCATTGGAAATTGGCTTAGGTAAATTTTGCTCACTAGACGGCTCCATTGATTATATTGGTCGCGGTGCTTTAGAGAAAATTGCATCGAATGGGGCAACGAAAAAAATTAGAGGTGTTATTTTCGAAGGGGACAAATGTCCAACTTGTTCTCTCCCCTGGTCAGTAATGGTTGGAAATGAACGAATTGGGCAAATAACATCTGCTATATGGTCTCCACGACTTAAGAAAAATGTGGGGCTTTCCTTGATTGATCGAGAATATTGGTCACCGCAACAGGCTGTAGAAGTTCATTGCCAAGATAACAAAATCCGCTCTGGTGAGATATCTCGCCTACCATTTAGTTAAATTTGCATAAATTCCTAAGGAAGTTACCAAATGAAGCTTAAGAACGAAAAAGAGCTATCTCTTTCTACAAAAATAGCGCAGGCACTACATTATAATGACCCCGAAACGGGATCTGTCGTTCCATCAATTGAGCACACAGCTACTTATTCACGAGATGAAAACTATGAGCCCCGTCAGGCTTACTGGTATAGGCGAGATGGTAATAAAACTACTGAAATTGCAGAAGAAATTATTACCGAGCTCGAAAATGCTGATGCTTCACTTTTATTTTCATCTGGAATGTCAGCATGTACTGCTGTTTTAGAAATGTTGCCACCAAAGGCCCATATTGTCGTGCCAAGGGTAATGTACCACGGCGTTTTAGCTCAAATTCAAAATTTCAGTTTAAAAAATAGAATTCGTGTTAGTTTCTATGACGCAGGTGACCTCGTAAGTATGGAAGAAGCGATCAAAATTGGAGATACTCAATTGGTATGGGTCGAAACTCCAAATAATCCAAATTGGGAGGTTACAGATATAGTAGAAGCATCTAAACTGGCCCACAAAGCTGAAGCTAAATTGATTGTGGATGCAACCGCAACTCCACCTACAATGACAAAATCTTTAGATCTTGGTGCAGATATTTCATTCCACTCTGCTACAAAATATCTTAATGGCCACTCCGATGTGTCTGCAGGAGTTTTATCTTTCAAACAATCAAACCAAGATTGGGAGAGCCTCTATAATATTCGAAAATTACAAGGAACAGTTTTAAATTCACAAGATGCGTTTTTATTAATAAGAGGCTTACGCACTCTGTTTTTAAGAGTGGAAAAGAATAGTCAGAACGCAATGATACTAGCCAAACATTTTGAAAGTCACGACAACGTTGAAACAGTTTTATATCCTGGATTAGAAAGTCACCCTAATCATATAATTGCAAAACGCCAAACAAAAGGACAGTACGGCGGGATGTTATCTATTATTGTCTCAGGATCAGAAGCTGATGCCATCAATGTTGTCCGCAATTGTAAAGTTTTCTATCCAGCAACTTCTTTAGGTGGAGTTGAAAGCTTAATTGAACATAGAAAAACAGTTTCCGGCGAAGATTTTCCTGTAAATGAAAAGCTTATTAGAATTTCGGTTGGGATTGAAGATCCAATAGATCTTATAAATGACCTTGAGCAGGCTCTCGACACAGTGTTTAAAAAAAAGGGGCAGGATTAGCTGCCCCTCTGAATTCAAATAATTTCTTAAATTATTTTAATGCTAGATCAGTAATCTCATGGGTCCAAGCACCCTCGGGCATTTTTGTAATAACTGGATCTGAGCCACCAGTCATTAAACTATCAACTGTACGTTGATAATCTGCAGGATCTAGGGATCCATTACTGCCTGCAGTTAACTTAATTATTTCACCCATCTGGGTTGTGTTGTGCTCAACTGTCTGAGCTCCAGAGTCGTCGTTGTCAACAACGATTTCAGCAGCCTCAGCTGGGTTTTGCTCGGCATATTTCCACCCTTTCATTGACGCTCTTACAAACCTGACCATCTTGTCTTTGAAAGCCGCGTTTTTTAAGTTTTCTTCTAAAACATAAAGACCATCTTCAAGTGTAGCAACTCCTTCAGACTCATATTTAAATACTGTTAATTCAGATGGTTTTAGGCCTTCAGCAAGAACCTGCCAATACTCGTTATATGCCATCGTCGAAACACATGTTGCATCACCTTGAGTTAAAGGAAGGATATCCCAACCTTGCTTAAAAACAGTAACTCCGTCAGAGCCACCGTCTGTGGAAAGACCTAATTTATTCATCCAACTCAAGAATGGATACTCATTACCAAAAAACCATACACCCAAGTTCTTACCTTTGAGGTCGGAGACAGAATTTACTCCGCGATCTTTTCTACAAGTAAGCATCATTCCGGAACTTTTAAAAGGTTGAGCAATATTAACCGCTGAAAGTCCTTTTTCTCTTGCGGCTAAAGCAGATGGCATCCAATCGACTGCCACATCCGCGCCACCTCCAGCAAGGACTTGCATTGGCCCAATATCTGGTCCCCCTGGTTTGATGGTAACATTTAAACCTTCCTCTTTATAAAATCCTTTGTCTTGTGCCACATAATATCCAGCAAACTGCGTTTGTGTAACCCACTTTAGCTGAATTGTTACGTCATCCGAAGCTGTGGCCATGGATGCCACCAACATAACAACGCCACCAAGGGCGAATTTAAATAAATTTTTCATATATATTCTCCTTTAATTACAATTTTATTATGATCTTCCTCTTTGCGACGGGTGCCAGAAAGTTACTACCTTTTCCAACAAAACAATCCCACCATAAAACAACGACCCAGTTATTGCCGCTATTGTTATCTCTGCCCAGACCATGTCTAAGGCAAACCTGCCAACTTCCGTTGAAATCCTGAAACCAATCCCTTTAATCGGCGATCCAAAAAATTCAGCAACAATTGCTCCAATTAATGCTAGGGTAGAACAGATTTTAAGTCCATTAAAAATAAAAGGCATTGCGGCAGCTAATCTCAATTTTATCAACGTTTGAAAAGATGTTGCATTATATGTCTGCATTAAATCACGATGAATTTTATCAGACATTTGAAGACCTTGTATAGTATTTATCAGCATAGGAAAAAATACCATCACTGTAACTACAGCGGATTTTGACTCCCAGTCAAAACCAAACCACCTTACCAATATCGGTGCCGTACCAATAATGGGAAGAGCTGCCATAAAATTGCCAATCGGCAATAATCCACGTTCAAGAAATTTAAAGCGATCTACTAAAAGAGCAACACCAAAAGCTGCTGAACAACCAAAGATATAACCACTTAAAGCTCCTTTGACGAAAGTCTGTACAAAATCAACCCAAAGAATTGAAACGCTGCTAACTAATTTGATAAATACTAAAGACGGGGCTGGGAGAATTACTGGACTTACATCAAAGGCACTGATTGAAGCCTCCCAGATTAACAATAAAGATACTCCGAATAAGATAGGAGGCAATACCATTTTAGTTTTGGCGAGATTTGATTGAGCAATAAAAATATTTATTGTCCAAGCGGCTATCCAAAAAATAATAGAAAATAAGAAAAAACTATTCATCGAACAATCATCATTCTTTTAAAAACAAAGGCCTGAATTATACTGATCAAGCCTACCAATGAAGCTGCCAGAATAGCTGCAGTAAATAATGCACTCCAGATTTGGATTGTTTGTCCATAATAACTTCCTGAAAGCATTCTAGCTCCCAAACCTGCGATTGCACCAGATGGTAGCTCTCCAACAATAGCTCCGACAAGCGATGCCGCCATCCCGAGCTTCAGCGAAGTAAATAAAAAGGGAATTGACTTGGGGAGCCTTAATTTAATCAAAATCTGAAACTGCGAGGCCGACCAAGTTTTCATTTGATCAATTTCAAGTAAATCAGGTGACCTAAGTCCCTTAACCATTCCCACTACAATTGGAAAAAAGGAAAGGTACATTGAAATAACGGCCTTAGGCAATAGCCCGGTAAAACCAATTGAACTCAATACGACAATGATCATAGGAGCTAACGCCAGTATTGGTATTGTTTGACTCGTAATAATCCATGGCATCACACTTAAATTTGTCGCTTTGTCATGTACAATTGCTAAAGCTAGTAAAATACCTAAAAGCGTCCCAAGCATGAAGCCAGCCAATGTTGCCGATAACGTTATCCAACCATGGTAAACAAGCGATCGTTTAGACGTAACTTTTTTATCAAAAATCGTCTTCCACATTTCATAGCCTACCTGATGAGGTGTCGGCAATTTAGGCTTCTTCTGAGACCAGGTATCATGAACAAGTTCAGAAAAACTAAGTTTCTGATCGTTCCTTTCTGCCTTGTCTAATGCCCATGACGAATTCAATACTATTGAGAAACTATACCAAATTAGCACTATAAAAGTGGAAATTGTTAGTACTGGAAGGAACGCATTATTCATAACTATGCCCCGCCCTTAAACCTTCTCTTACTCTTTGGGCAATATCAATAAACTCTTTCGTATCTCTTATCTCCAAGGGTCGTTTGTCAGGCAAATCACTTTCAATTATATCAATAATTCGTCCTGGACGAGGAGACATAACAACAATTTTAGTGGATAGGTAAACCGCCTCAGGAATCGAGTGAGTTACAAAACAAATTGTTTTTTTTGTTGAATGCCAAAGTTTCAGCAACTGTTCGTTTAAATAGTCTCTTACTATTTCATCCAAAGCACCAAAAGGTTCATCCATTAATAAAATATCCGCATCAAACGCTAGAGCCCTTGCGATGGATGCTCTTTGTTGCATGCCACCAGAAAGCTGCCATGGAAATTTCTTTTCAAAATCTTCTAACTCAACTAACTTTAGAACTTTCTCAACTCTCTCTTTTTGCTCAGACTTACTTATCCCCATTATTTCTAATGGTAAGCGTATATTTTTTCCTATTGTGCGCCACGGATATAATCCCGCTGATTGAAAAACATATCCATATGCCCGACTTTCTCGGGCAGCTTTTGGAGAAACACCATTAATCGTGATAGTCCCATCCGTTGGCTGATCTAGATCTGCCATAACTCTTAAAAGTGTTGTTTTACCGCATCCAGATGGCCCAATAAAACTTATAAAGTCACCTTTTGTTATATTAAGATTTACATCTTTCAAAGCATGAACGGGCCCATCATTGGTTTGGAAGGTTAAATCCAACGACTGCGCAGAAATCACTGTCTCGTCTGTCACTAGTTGCCCCTAAGTCTTAAACACCTGTAGCAGGTATCCCAGTGCGCTTCACTGGAGTTGGAGATGTAAGATCTTTCCAATTTGAAAGAGCTTGGTTTATTGGTGTATTGCCTTTGCGTGCAACAAATTCACCATGCCCCTCTTTCGTATTAATTTTACCATCAGAAATTGCAACGTAACCTCTGGTTAAGGTGTATCTAGGCAATCCTGTTACTTTGTGACCTTCAAACACATTGTAGTCAATTGCTGATTGCTGAGACGATGCCTTAATCGTTTTAGACTTTTCAGGATCCCAAACAATCAAATCTGCATCTGCTCCAACCAATATTGCTCCTTTTTTCGGATAACAATTTAATATTTTTGCTATATTTGTGGAAGTAACCGCTACAAATTCGTTCATAGTAAGTCGACCTGTCCTGACACCGTGGGTCCACAACATAGGTAATCTATCTTCCAGACCACCCGTGCCATTTGGAATTTTTGTAAAATCACCTACACCAAAACGTTTTTGTTCGGTTGTAAAGGCACAGTGGTCTGTAGCAACAACGCTCAAAGATCCTGCTTGTAATCCAGCCCATAAACTATCCTGGTGCATTTTATTTCTAAAAGGCGGTGACATTACCCGACGAGCAGCATGATCCCAGTCTTTATTAAAGTACTCACTTTCATCAAGAGTTAAATGCTGTATCAAAGGTTCACCCCAAACCCGCTTGCCCGCCTGCCTAGCGCGACGAATTGCTTCGTGGGATTCTTCACAAGATGTATGAACAACATAAAGAGGAACTCCAGCCATATCAGCGATCATGATAGCGCGGTTTGTTGCCTCACCTTCAACTTGGCTTGGTCGCGAATATGCATGAGCTTCTGGGCCATTGTTACCCTCAGCCAAAAGCTTTGCGCTCAGCTCTGCTACGACATCGCCATTCTCAGCGTGAACCATAGCGATTCCCCCAAGCTCCGCCAGGCGAGAAAAAGATGAATACAATTCATCATCATTCACCATTAAAGCACCTTTGTAGGCCAGGAAGTGTTTAAAAGTACTGATGCCGCGTTCCTCAATTACCGTTTTCATATCGTTAAAAACTTGCTCACCCCACCAAGTTACAGCCATATGAAAAGAATAATCACAATTGGCTCTAGTAGATTTATTATCCCAGCGCTTTAAAGCATCTAGCAAACTCTCGCCCGGGTTTGGTAGAGCGAAATCTACCACCATCGTAGTTCCACCAGCTAGGCCAGCTCGAGTACCACTTTCAAAATCATCGCTTGAATATGTACCCATAAAAGGCATTTCCAAATGGGTATGTGGGTCAATTCCACCTGGCATAACAAAACAATCTGTAGCGTCAATCTCACTGTCTCCAGAGAGATTTTTCCCGATCTCTACTATTTTCGAACCCTCAATTAAAATATCAGCTCTGTAAGTCAAATCGTGAGTTACAACTGTTCCATTTTTAATTACCTTCGACATTTTTTAACTCCTAAGGATATGACTATTGAATAATTGCAGTATTTAAAACTGCGTGAAGAAGTACATCGGTTCCAGCCTGCGCCCATTCTTTTGAAATTTCTTCAGCCTCGTTATGACTCAAACCATCTTCACAGGGGCACATGATCATGGCAGTTGGGGCCAAATCATTGATCCAACAAGCATCGTGCCCAGCTCCTGAAACAATATCCATATGACTGTAGCCAAGTTCAACTGCGGCCTCTCTAACTGCTGAAACACAGTCTTCATCGAAAGCTGGCGGATTAAATTGGCCAACGATTGAACATTCGAACTCAACACCAATATCGCTACATAATTTTGGAGCTCTTTCCTCAAATTCGGAAACCATATCTTCCAATATGTCTATCAAATGGGTTCGCATATCCACTGTACACACAATTTGCCCAGGAATGATATTTCTAGAATTGGGGTAAACATCAATATGCCCTATTGCGCCAACGGCATTTGGTTGATGCTTCATAGCTATTTCGTGAACAAGTTCAGTGATTAGGGCTAAACCTCTACCCGCATTTTTCCGCATGCGCATTGGGGTTGATCCAGTATGGCTCTCTTTTCCAGAAATTTTGCATTCTATCCAGCGCAAACCTTGACCGTGCGTTACGACACCAATATCTTTTTTTTCAGCCTCTAAGATTGGACCTTGTTCTATGTGAAGCTCGAACATAGCGTGCATTTTTCGTGCTCCAACTTGCTCGTCACCAACCCAGCCAATACGCTTAAGCTCATCACCAAATTTTTTCCCATCACTATCAACACGATCATAAGCCCAATCTTGTTCATGTTTTCCAGCAAATACGCCTGAAGCAAGCATTGCTGGAGCAAATCTGGTTCCTTCTTCATTGGTCCAATTAACCACAACTATTGGATGCTTTGTAGTTACATCAAGGTCGTTCAAGGTTCTAATAACCTCTAAACCTCCCAGTACGCCCAAAACACCATCATATTTTCCACCAGTTGGTTGAGTATCAAGATGAGAGCCAACATAAACTGGAAGCGCACTCGGATCAGAGCCAGCCTTTGTAGCAAACATATTACCCATAGTATCAAGACCCATTTCCATACCGGCGTCCTCACACCACTTTTGAAATAATTCCCGACCTTCTGCATCTTCATCAGTTAATGTTTGACGATTATTTCCTCCAGCAACTCCAGGACCTATTTTTGCCATTTCCATTAAACTGTCCCAAAGCCGGTCCGGATCGATCCTAAGATTTTTTACACTTTCCAAGTTAGATTCCCTCACTTACAAAACTCACCAAAACAAAATTGGCCTTAAGCAACTTTGGAACATATAAACAAGGGCGGTCAATGAGTTTTTTGACCAATTGGACAATTTTTCTTAATTTTTTTTTATTCTTGGTCTAAGCTTGCTTAAATTAGTGGCAGTGAGTTACTATTTCACGATTGAGTGTACCCTTTATAAAATATTGAATTCCAAAGATAATTGTAATTAATAAAATAAATGACTTTAGCAGCAAACAAAAACCTTTCCCGAATTCAAAAAGAGAAACGCAGCACAATAAAAAAAGCTGCTCTTGAAGTCTTTGCCGAATATGGCTTACGAGGAGCAACATTAGATAAAATTGCTATCGCCTCTGGCCTCACTAAGCCCAACATCCTTTACTATTATTCGAGCAAAGATAAAATCTATTTTGATGTTTTAAGCGGCTTATTGGATGAATGGGTAGCACCTCTCCATGAGATCTCACCTAATGGCGATCCGATAGAAGAATTATTAGGTTACATGCGGGCTAAGTTAACTATGTCAAAGCAAAAACCTCAAGAAAGTAAACTTTTTGCCACTGAAATTTTACACGGTGCTCCTTTAACTCAAAATGTTTTGGCTACTAGCTTAAAAAAAACATTAGATGAAAAAGTTGCAGTTATTAATAAATGGATAAGTGAAAAGAAACTAGCGCATGTCAATGGCTATCACTTGTTCTTTTCAATTTGGGCAATGACACAGCACTATGCTGATTTTGATATCCAAGTTAGATCAATTTTAGATCAAAGCGAGGACGATTTATTCAAAGATGCCGAGGAATATTTAACCAGTGTACTTTTAAGAACACTAGATGCAAAGGCGCCTTAGCGCTTAAAACGGCGGCAAAAATTTTATTTTTATCACTCAGCGGCTTTTGACATTGGGTTGTTTGGATGTTGTGTCCAGTTTCCATATTCCGCGGCTACTGGCTGGCCTGTTCTTTCGTCTAATTCGCCAGCAGAAATCTGCTCCATAGTAATACAATTATCTACAGGACAAACATTCACACACAGATTGCAAGCTACGCACTCGTCATCTTTAACGGTAAATACTCTATCATCCGACATCGCTATCGCCTGATGTGAGGTATCTTCACAGGCGGCATAACAGCGACCACAACTGATACAGGAATCTTGGTCAATTCGAGCCTTAGCCGTGTAATTCAAGTTAAGATACTGCCAGTCCGTAACGTTAGGAACTGCACGCCCAACTATTGCATCAACTGAACTATAGCCTTTTTCATCCATCCAGCCGGACAGTCCTGCCGTCATTTCCTTGATAATACCAAAACCATAAGTCATTGCCGCAGTGCAAACTTGAACATTGCCAGCACCCAGCGCTAGAAATTCAGCTGCGTCGCGCCAAGTTGTAACACCACCTATCCCAGAGATGGGTAATCCTTGAGTTTCAGCCGTGCGTGCTATCTGGGCAACCATATTAAGAGCTATTGGTTTAACCGCCGGGCCACAATAGCCACCAGCAGTTCCTTTGCCGTCAATCGTTGGATTAGGAGCCATATCATCAAGATCAACTGAAACGATGGAAGATATTGTATTGATGAGACTGACGGCATCAGCGCCACCATCTTTAGCGGCTGTAGCCGGATAAATAATGTTTGTTATATTAGGTGTAAGCTTAACAATTATCGGTAAATCTGTGGATTCCTTACACCAGCGAGTTACCATTTCAATATACTCTGGAACTTGACCAACAGCTGATCCCATACCTCTTTCAGACATTCCATGTGGGCAACCAAAATTTAACTCAAATCCATCAACCCCAGTTTCCGCTATGCGAGGTACAATATCTTTCCAATGTTGCTCCTCACACGGAACCATTACAGATGCTATCAAGGCTCTATCCGGAAAATCTCTTTTAATTCGAGCCATTTCTTCAAGATTTATTTCCAGCGAACGATCTGTTATAAGTTCTATATTGTTTAATCCAAGTAGACGCCTATCCGCACCCCATATGGCTCCATATCTGGGACCATTCACATTTACGATTGGGGGCCCTTCAGAACCCAGAGTTTTCCATACAACTCCACCCCAGCCAGCTTCGAAAGCTCGGCGTACATTATATTCTTTATCCGTAGGCGGCGCTGAGGCTAGCCAGAATGGATTTGGGGATGAAATACCGCAAAAATTTGAAGTTAAATCAGCCATTAACCTTCTCCCATGAGTTTAGAATGAATATTTTCAGCTGCGTCTCTACCCTGCGCAACTGCAGTTACTGTCAAATCGTCACCTGCAGAAACACAGTCTCCCCCGGCCCACACATTTTCTAAAGAGGTTTCCAAAAGGGAATTAACTTTGATTTTTGATCCCTCGATTTCCAAGTATTGTGAATCTTCGGTTAAAAGTTGCCCAATAGCCTTCAAGATATGATCAGTTTCTAACACAAAATTTTTGTTAGCCGCAGGTTTTGGCATTGCTTGCTCAAATTCGATATGTTCTATTGCCACAGAACCTTTTATGCTAATAGGCTTTGCATTAAAAATAAAACGCACACCTTTCGACTTAGCAATCTCTTGTTCGTACTGTGATGCCGGCATTTTCGTCTGCGACCCTCTGTAAACGAGAGTAACTTCCTCGGCCCCCAAAAGCTTCGATTGAACAGCAGCATCTATTGCCGTCATCCCTCCGCCAATAACCACAACATTCGAACCAACTGAAACTTTCGAAAAGTCAGACGACTGTCGAAGTCTAGAGATAAAATCCACAGCGTTTTCAACATTACTTAAATTTTCATTATCCAATGAAAGATTTCTAACACTTTCGAGTCCTATTCCAATAAACGTTGCATCATGCGAACTACCTAAGTCTGTTAGAGTAAAATCCTTGCCCAAGGCTTTACCTGAATGGAGTTCAATACCCCCTATCTGTAATAACCATTCGACCTCTTCCTGTGCAAAATTATCTGTCGCTTTATAGGCTGCAATTCCAAACTCATTCAAACCACCAGGCTTGGCGCCAGCATCAAAAATATCAACATCATTACCAAGCATTGCCAAACGATGAGCAGCAGCAAGACCGGCTGGACCGGCACCTACGACGGCAATCCTTTTCCCAGTGTTTGCAGCCCTTGTATAGGGATGATGATCGGCTCGCATTGATACATCTGTTGCATATCGTTGCAGGCGCCCAATCTCAACGGGCTTACCCTCCGCTGCTTCACGGACACATGCTTCCTCACATAATGTCTCCGTTGGACATACTCTAGCACACATTCCACCTAAAATATTCTGATCGAATATAGTTTTTGCCGATGCCAACGGCATATCTGTTGATATCTGCCTAATAAAAAGCGGGATATCAATAGATGTTGGACATGCCGTCACGCAGGGCGCATCATAACAAAAATAGCATCTATCTGCAGCAACAGCAGCTTCATGTGCATCAAACTCAGGATGTAGATCACTAAAATTTGTATCCAATTGCTCTTTGCTGACACGGCCTGACTCAAGCTGCTCAACTTGTCCTGATGAAGCCATAATTGATTATCCTCCAAAATATTTTTACCATATGGTCAATTTTTTACTATTTGGTCTAATTTTATGGGTAGATGCAAACAAAAAATGCGAATTGACAAAAAATTATTTAACTTTAGTGACTTTTTGGTGCAAAATTAAGCAACAATAAAAATTGAAAATAAGAGGAAGAAAAATGTCAAAAGTCCTTCAAGTAGTTATCTATAAATCAGTTTCAGACGAAGAAAAATTAGCGAAATATGCAGCTTTAGCCTTGCCAGCCATGGAAAAAGCAGGTGCAAAGTTCTTAGCTCGTGGATTACCATTAGCGGTAAGAGAAGAAGGACAGAATACACGTACAGTTGTTATTGAATGGCCCAGTATTGAGGCCGCAGATGCTGGATATAACGGACCTGATTATCAAGCTGCATTAGAAGCTTTAGACGGTTCTGCCTCTAGAGAATTTAGGTATGTCGAGGCAACCTATTGAACTAAAAAATAAACTAAATATTGATCCTAAATAACATTTATGAGTTTCGATATAGCATTAAAAGTCCTAAACCTATTGGAATGATGCCTATGTAAGTATAGCTTGGCGCAAGGCTGTCTTTTGTGGTGCTTTCAACCATCAAAACCCAAAAAGGAATTAAAAGGCTATATGCCATAACATTAGTTCCAGGAAGCCTAGAGGAGGCAAAATTCAGGCAAACAATTGTTCCAATTGAAGCAAAAATAGCTAAGTAAATTACTAAAGAAATTAAACCAATTGAAGTATTTTTTGGTATAAAATTAATATCTTGAACTATTATAAAAAAACTCAAAATAACTGTCCCAGCTATTAAAACTCCAAAGGTAGTTGTAAGTATATTTTCGCCAAAATTTAATCGAGGCTGAACTAAAGCGTAGCTAGAGTAAACAATTGTTCCTATCAAAAAAATTAGTTCACCAAAGTCCAATCTAAAATTTAATGCATTTGATAGTGATCCGTCGAAAATTATATAAAGGGCTCCTAACGAACTTATACAGAGAGCTAGCCAAATTAGAAAGTGAGACTTTTTATTAAAAATCAATGAGTCTAAAATGAGGGTTGCAAAGGGCATAAGCGCAAATATTGCGGAGGTTGAAATTGTCGAAGTGTACCTCAAAGCAATGAACATAAAGACAAAATATATCGAATATATTCCACCAAGAATAAAATACCGCCAAGGCTTAAAGATAAGATCACTTGAGAGTCTTTTCGAAAAAATCAAATATGATCCGAGAATAACGGCTCCTAATAGAAAACGGTAAAAGGTTAAAAGCTCCGGCTCAATAAGCTCAGCATACAATTTCCCAAAAACGAATGATCCCGCTACGAACAAGGAAAATAATAACATCACTAAGTGGCTTTTTACTTTTATGTTCAGCGAACTGATCATATTAAACCATGCTTATTGCTGGGAACACGGTCGCCATAAAAAGCTTATTTGGGAGCATAGGAAGCAGGGTCAACAAAATCAGGACGACCTTCAATCTGCAATTCAGCATTCAGGGGAATATTTCTTGCAATCAATTTTCCACTTCTTACGACAGCAAGTCTATGAGCCCGTAATCTTATAGCTTCAATGGTATTTTTTGCTTGGAGCAAATTAAAATTAGCTTTTGATCCTACACTTAGCCCATAATCTTCAAGGTGCATTATGGTTGCAGAATTAGACGTAATTGCATCAAAACACCATGCCATATCCTCACGACTAGATAGCTGGCCGACATGTAAGCCCATAAAGGCCACATCAAGCATATCTGCCTTACCAAGTGAGTACCAAGGATCCATAACACAATCTGAACCAAATCCGATCAAAACACCTGAATCGCGTAATTCTCTTACTCTAGTTTGCCCCCTCCGTTTTGGATATGTATCATGTCGTCCCTGAAGCATGATGTTTATAAGAGGATTAGGTATTGCATGCACGCCTGCTTCGACAATCAATGGTATTAATTTAGATACGTAATAATTATCCATTGAATGCATAGAAGTAAGATGAGAACCTGTTACCCGACCTTGCAATCCAAGGCGCTGCGTTTCATATGCAAGTGTCTCTATATGGCGGCTCATTGGATCATCTGTTTCATCGCAATGCATATCAACCAGCAACCCTCTTTCAGATGCTATTTCGCAGAGAGTTTTAATTGATTGTGTGCCTTCCGACATAGTTCGTTCAAAGTGAGGTATACCCCCAACAATATCTACCCCCATGTCTAAAGCGCGAATGGTATTTTCCAATGCTGTGGGATCTCGATAAAGCCCATCTTGAGGAAAAGCTACCAATTGAAGTTCCAAATAGTCTTTAACTTGCTTTTTCACCTCTAATAGAGCTTGTACGCCCTTTAATTCGTTATCGCATGTATCGACATGGCTTCTTATCGCTCCAATGCCCATTGAAACAGCTAAATCACAATATCTTAACGATCTTTTGATTATATCATCTACAGTTTGAACAGGTTTCAATTCTCCCCAAAGTGATATTCCTTCCAGCAATGTTCCAGATTTATTTAACCTTGGTGTGCCAAGTGATAAAGTTGCATCCATATGAAAATGCGGATCTACAAAAGGCGGAGCTAAAAGCCAACCGTTTGCATCGATAGTCTCTCTTGCTTCACCAGAGATATTCTTTTCAACAGAGGTAATTAGGCCGTTTTTACAGGCTACATCAATACCTTCTTTCCCATCCGGTAAAGAAGCGTTCTTAACCAAAAAATCAAACATAATTTACTCCTATCTTTGTCCTTTAAACCAAGGTGTGAGTAGCGCTCTTGGATATTCCGCCCGTCGGGCTGCTATTACCAAAGCTAGTATCGATAGTATGTACGGGGCCGCTAGGAAAACTTGGGAAGGAACTTTTGCTCCTACCTCGGTCTGCATTCGAACTTGTAATGCATCAAAGGCCCCAAATAACAACGCACCTAATAAAGCTTTTCCAGGTTTCCAACTTGCAAAAATAACTAAGGCAATACAAATCCAACCCCGCCCATTGACCATCCCAAAGAAAAAAGCATCGAAAGCAGACATCGTAAGAAAAGCACCACCCAAGGCCATAAGCGCCGAACCTGCTACAATAGCGCCTATCCTAAGTCCGTAAACGCTAAGACCTTGCGCATCTACACTATTTGGATTGTCACCAACCGCTTTGATCGCAACTCCTAGACCAGTTCGGTTCATTACGTACCAAACAAGCCCAACCATAAATAGCGCTAACCAAGTCAGAGCGGTTTGTTGAGATAAAACTGCTCCAATAAATGGAAGGTCTGACAAGATTGGGATTTCTAATGGTCTAAATGGTTCAATTCTTGGAGGAGAAGAAACGTTTGGTAATGCGGTTCTATAGGAAAAGTAACTTACTGAGGTCGCAAATAATGTAACGCCAAGTCCTGAAACGTGCTGAGATAACCCTAAAGGGACTGTTAAAATAGCATGAATTAATCCAAAAAATCCACCGGCCAGCGCAGCAACTAGTACACCTCCCCATAGACCTGCGCCCAACCAAACCGCCATCCAACCCGACATAGCACCCGCAACAAATATTCCTTCAATACCTAAATTAAGAACACCTGATTTTTCACAAATTAAAGCGCCTAAAACTCCAAAAATTAAAGGCGTAGCAATTCTCAAAGAAGCAGCCCAAAAGCTTTCACTCAGAAGAATTTGAAAAATTTCAACCATTTAATTTTGACCTTTTAAGCTTGTTCTTACCAATTTGAACCGACTGAAAAACCCACCAATAAGAACGCATAGTAGCGATGTGGAGACAACTAAATCTGCAAGATAAGAAGATACACCCATCGCTCGGCTCATACTATCAGCGCCAACAAAAACAGAAGCTATAAACAACGCCGATATTACCACACCAATTGGTGATAATCCTGCAAGCATTGCCACAATGATCCCCGCATAGCCAAATCCTGGCGATAAGTCTGACGTGAGATAACCCTTCAAACCGGCAACCTCGCTTACGCCCGCCATTCCCGCGAGGGCTCCAGAAATCAAAGCTGCACCAATTATTGTACGGTTGACCTTAATGCCAGCGTGCCGGGCAGCAAATACATTCTCCCCAACAGCGCGCAACTTAAAACCCCAAACAGATCTTGCCAACATAAATTGTGCTATTAAAGCACACACAATTGCAATTACTAAACCTGAGTGTACTCGCATTCTTTCCATCAAAGGCGGTAACATACCCTGATCAAGAATTGGAGAACTTTGAGGCCACCCCAAGCCCATTGGGTCTTTCAAAGGACCTTCAAGCATATACTGCAGAAAAATAATAATTATAAAGTTTAGTAATAAAGTTGTAACAACTTCATCAGCGCCATATCTTGTTTTTAATAATGCGGGAACGACCATTCCAACGGAACCAGCCGCACAGCCAAATGTTATAATTAAAGGGATCAAAATAAAAGCCGGGGCCTCTATCAAACCTGTTCCAATCGCAGCGGTTGCCATTGCTCCAAGATATAACTGCCCCTCCGCCCCTATATTCCAAAGTTTAGCTCTGAACGCCAATGCAGCTGCTAATCCTGTAAACATTAAAGGCGTAGCTCTTGTTAACATCTCTGAAAAAGCAAATTTTGACCCAAATACTCCTTTAGCCATTTCAACGTATGAAGTTAAAACGGGAGCTCCAGCAAACCAAAGAGGAATAGAGGCTAAAATTAAAGCTATAAATGCAGAAAGAATTGGCACTCCATAACTAAAGATGGCAGAGTTTGCATTTCTTGGCTCTATCCTAATCATGCAATCTCACCAGCCATCATTAATCCAAGACTTTCCCTATTATGCGTTTCAGCCATTCTAAGATTACCATCGTAAATTACCATAATACGGTCAGACAAACTTAAAATTTCGTCTAGATCTTCAGAAATCAGGACAACACCAGAACCTCGTTGGCGCGCCTCCAGCAGGCGATTGGCTACGTCTGCAGCGGCACCCAGATCCAATCCCCTAGTTGGCTGATTTGCTAGGATTAGTTTTGGAGAAGCTTCAAAAACCCGAGCCAGAATTAATTTTTGGATATTACCACCTGATAGCAAGCGTGCAGAGGCATTTGGACCTGGACCTCTTACATCGTATTTAGAACTTAAATCTGAACAATGCTGCATTATGGCTTCACGATTGAGCAAACCTCGGCTTTGAATTTTACCACTATTTAAATCCTCTATTATCATATTCTCCGCTACACTCATCTGGCCGACAATACCATCTTTATGCCTGTCTTCTGGTATACGTCCGACTCCGGCTTGGATGATACTAGACGGATCATTCGAGGTTATAGTTTTACCATCGATCTTAATTTTACCAGAAGAAGGCTTTACCAAACCAGAGATTGCATTTGCCAATACCGTTTGACCGTTTCCCGAAATCCCAGCAATCCCTAAAATTTCATGCTTATTGACCGATAGATTTATATTAGAGATACTTTCTCTTTTCGAAGAACCAGAAATGGTCAGATTATTCAGTTCTAGTACTGGCTCTCCAACCTTAATTTTTTTTCTCGAAGATATTTTCGTATCTTCTCCAACCATCAAGCGTGCTATTTTTCTCTCGTCAGCTTCCTTACTTGAAATTTCGCCTACCTTCTTACCATGACGAAGAACTGCTATTCGATTTGAAAAAGCCAAAACTTCTCGCAATTTATGGGAAATAAAAATCACTGAGAGGCCATTTCTGGTCATGGCCGTAATATTTTCAAATAACTTATCAGCTTCTTGTGGCGTAAGAACCGCTGTTGGTTCGTCTAGCACTAGGATTTTTACGTCTTGGTATAGTGCTTTTAAAATTTCAACGCGCTGTCTCTCACCCACCGTTAGCTTTCCAACGGCAACATCCATTGGAGCGACTAATCCACTATCATTCATAATTTTTTGAACTTTTTGGACTGCTTGCGGCTTATTGCGCCTTATATTTAGAAACTTCTCTGAGCCGAGCATTATATTATCGAGGGCATCTAGATTTTCAGCTAAGGTAAAATGTTGGTGAACCATACCAATCCCAGCAGCAATAGACGCCTGAGGGTTACCAAGTTGTAATGGCTCAGTATGCCCTGAATCATCAATTATATCTATGGTGCCGTCATCTGGCATGTAGTGGCCAAACAACATATTCATTAATGTCGTTTTGCCAGCCCCATTTTCACCAAGTAGAGCAAGTACTTCACCTCTAAAAAGTTCCAAATTAATTGCATCGGCCGCCTGAATAGAACCAAAGGTCTTTGACAAACCATTAAGAGTTAATACGGGTGAAGAAGTCATATTATAAAAGGTCGGCACGTGACGGTGCCGACCAATTAAATTTAACCGTCTGATTGAGGCCGAGCATCATTTACATTTACTCGGAATAAACCGTCTAGTATTTCTTGCTGTTTTGCTTTTACTGAACTAGCCACATCAGCTGGCACAAGGCTTTCATCCATTACCAAAGATCCGCCACCATAGGCCATGAAGCTATATTGTCCGTAATCCGATGCTTCAAAGTTACCTGATACAACATTTGATATGGCTTTATCTATTGTAGCCTCCATATGCCATAAAGCAGAAGCTAAAATCGTTCCCGGATAATCACCCGAGGTATCTATAACATTACCAATAGCTTTTATACCTCTTTCAACAGCTGCATCCGATACACCAAAGCGTTCCGCATACATGATGTCAGCGCCAGCATCCATCATCGCAAATGCGCTCTCTTTCGCTTTGGGAGGATCATACCAACTATCTATAAAGTTCACCATAAACTTAACATCTGGATTTACATCTCTAGCACCATCCATAAATGCGTGCATTAAACGGTTCACTTCTGGAATAGCATATCCGCCAACCATTCCTATTTTATTAGACTTAGTCATTGCACCAGCAATCATTCCAGATAGGTATGATGGTTCATGAATCCAATTATCGAATACTGAGAAATTTGGTCCAACTCCTCCAAATGAAGAGCCCATTAAAAATGCAGTGTCTTGATAATCTTTTGCAACTTTTCGAGCAGCTCTTTCTAAACCAAAGACTTCACCCACTATGAGTTGTTGTCCCTGCTCAGCGTATTCACGCATAACTCGTTCGTAGTCGGTGTTGGCCACATTTTCAGAAAATGTATATTCTATATCACCACGATCTGCTGCCGAATTCAAAGCCTTATGAATGCGGCTGATCCACTGCTGTTCAACTGGCAACGTATAGATTGCGGCAACTTTAATTTTGTCAGCAGCAGCGATGCCAACTGATGAAAATAGGCTTGCGCTTGCTACTAATGCGAGTGCTAACCTACGGCTTATTTGATGCGTAAGAGTCATATTTTCCCCCTTGTCATTACACCAGGAAAGTGTGCTTTCGTTTACACAATTAATCAATAACTTATTTAATTTTTGATTAGAGAACCCAGAAAAATAGGAAAATTATGCAGTTTTAAATAGATAAGATTAATAATTCATCATAAAAAATCATTCACTTAATTTTCAAATTTATGAATTACAGACTGACCTGTTTTGGAGTTAAAAGCCACAAGTCCGCCGCTTGAGACTACAATACCAGTGACAGCACGTATTACGACTTGATGGGTTATCATAAGGGTTAAACCTGTTTTCTTCGAAAGCAATTTTTTATTCAATAAAGCCAAAGTGTCTTCTTTTTTAGAAAAATTTTGGAAGAAGGAATTCAACCCCATGAACTCATTCCAATCTCCTAAATTTAAAAGGTTTGCAGTATCTTTGCATCGGCACCACTGGCTTGAAAGAATTTCCTCAAATTCAATACCATAGGACTTAAATTCAATTCCTATCTTAACCGCTTGAGCGCGCCCTATATCGTCTAAATTTCTTTGGGTATTGCAATCTGCTAAGTTAAAATTCTCTGGATCTCCAAACCCAGGCGCCAATGCATGGCGTAAAAAAATTACGTCTGCATTAATTTGCTCAATTACCTTAAGAAAATTATTCCGCTGACTACTCGCGCCATTGGCCGATGAAATTGACAAACAAAACAGGGTGATAAAACTTAAAAGGAATTTCCAAGACACAATTTTTATCAATACTAATTTGGCGAAGAGAATTTTATTAAGCGAGCATTGGACCCATCCTCAATTACCCAAACGGAACCGCTGTTTTGAACTTCAACATCTCTAACTCGCACTCGCCATGAAAACCTTTCTTCCTCGATCACTTGTTCATCTTTGAATTTCAGCCTGACCAGAGACTTACCTTTTAATCCTCCCAAAAACGCTTGTCCCTGCCACTCTTTAAATTCATTTCCAAAATAAAAAGTTAAACCTGAGGGAGCTAACGTTGGAACCCAATAAGCTACTGGTGAAGTAAATTCTGGCCGTGTATCATGTGGTGGAATTACAGCCCCATTGTAATGATTACCCTCTGAAACTAGTGGCCAACCATAGTTGGATCCTGGCACAATCAGGTTCAATTCATCCCCATGTCTTGGACCCATTTCATTGGCCCATAATTGATTTTTCTGGTCAAATGCTAAGCCTAGCGCATTTCGATGCCCAGTAGTCCAAAATGTCTTTGCTAATTCACCTCGATTTTTAAAAGGGTTATCTTGCGGAACCGATCCATCATCATTTAATCGCACAATCTTTCCAAAATTTGTATCCCACATTTGGGCTGGATCCTGCATTTGCCGATCGCCAGACGTGATAAATATCTTATTTTCCTGCACTGAGCCTTTAGGGCCAAATGCTATCCTATGAGAAAAATGCCCTTTGCCTATCACTGCTGGAAATTGCTCCCATATTCTTTCTCTACTTTCCAACTTAGGGGAGCTAAGATCGCGTAATATTGCTCTATCCACTACAGCGTATCTCGTTTTACCACCATCATCCGAAGTAATGTAGGAAAAATAGATATTATAATTTTCTGAGTAATTTGGGTGAGGAACAACGTCGCCCATACCACCTTGCCCACCATACTCGACGCTCACCATATTTTCGACTTCTATTTTAGAGCCTGAGCTATCCATCAACCATATTTTACCTGGCTTTGTGGCGACCAAGAGATGATCATTGTTTAGAAAAGAGAAAGACCAAGGATAGCTAAACGTCGAAACTACCTCACCTCGAATTTTAGAACCTAAGTTTCCTACGATTATGCTGTTTGCATAACTTTCACAGGCAAACAGCATAAGAAATAAAAAAGAAAAAATTTTATTCAACGGCTTTCCATTTGGTTGTTGCTAAACGAATTATTATAAAGTTAATTTAAACATCAAAAATTTCTATTATTTTAATTAAAGCAGCAGACTGATGAAAAGATCAGATATAAACAAAATAAAGCTTGAGGCAGATAACATTATTTACATATGCCTTGTCACACCACCATCTGATCTAATGCTCTGACCAGTTATGTAACTACTATCATCAGATAATAAAAATGCAGCTACTTTTGCCTGTTCTTCAGCTCTAGCCAACCGGTTTAATGATGAGAGTTTTGCAAATTCGTCAGGTAAATTTAAGCTATCAGTAAACCCAGGAAGTAAGCAATTCATTCGGATATTTTTAGAACCATATCTATCTGAAAATAATTTTGTAAAAGAGGATACGCCTGCTCGATAAACGCTGGATGTTGGAAAGGTAAGGCTTGGCTCAAAAGCAGAAAAGGTAGTGATGTTGACTATAGATCCACCCCCTTGTTCTAACATGATTGGAGTGACTAATTTTGAGATACTAACGACTGGTTTTATTATCATTTGGTTCGCTTTATCCCAATCCTCATCATCAATCTCCAAAAGATCACCTTTTGGTGGTCCCCCAACATGAACCAACACTGAATCAATCCGCCCGTACTTTTCCATTGTAAGGCTCACAATTCTTTCCAAATTTTTTTTATTTTCCGCTTTTCCCCGTAAGGCGATACCTTTCAAATCTTCAGCTAAATTTTCACAACTATCAGAGGGAGACATAAGTGAAAGCTTATAGCCTCGTTTATGCATCTCTTTGGCCGTAGCCGCACCCATGCCTCTACCACCACCGATTACAAGACAAGTTTTTTCTCCCATTCCACAAACCCTATTTTAAAAATTCTAATTTGAATTCAATCTATTTATCACAAAAATTTACAATAAAAACTTCATAACTAATTGCGCTAGTATATTTTCATCTATTTAATATGGCGTAAGAGTCAAAGTGAATAGGAGAAATTTATGCCCAAAGGCATTTGTGCGGATAAGCCCGGTGGAATAGAAGTCTTAGATTGGAGAGAGATAGATAGCCCTGAACTGGGACCTAATGATGTTTTAATTCATCAAACTAAGATCGGTCTGAACTTTATTGACGTATATATGACTAGCGGAATATATCCATTCCCAGAAAGCGGACCTCAAATTCCAGGTGGAGAAGCTGCTGGAATTGTAGCTGAGGTAGGTGCCAATGTAGAATACTTACAAATTGGCGACAGGGTTGCATATACCACTGCTAATGGAGCTTTTAGGGAAGAACGTGTCTTGCCTGCAGAAAAATTAGTAAAATTACCTGATAATGTTTCCGATGAAGTTGCTGCCGCATCAATGCTCAAAGGTATGACCGTTGAATATTTGCTAAACAGGTCGTTTAAAGTTCAAAAATCTCACACAGTGCTTTTCCATGCTGCAGCTGGTGGTGTTGGATTGATAGCAGGTCAATGGCTTAAGCACATTGGAGCAGAAAGTATTGGGACAGTAGGAAGTGATGACAAAATCGACCTTGCTAAAAAAGTGGGATATACCCATGTGATAAATTACAACAAATCAAATTTTGTCGAAGAAGTTAGACGAATAACAAATGGAATTGGTGTTGACGTTGCTTACGACAGCGTAGGCCAGGCGACCTACCCTAGCACACTTTCATGTTTGAAAAAATTTGGCTTATTTGTCTCTTTTGGGCAGTCGAGTGGCATAATTAAAAACATAGCAATGGCAGATCTTCAAAAAAATGGCTCCCTATATGCTCAAAGGCCCACCCTTTTTGATTTTATCCCTGACCCAGAAAGTCTACGGGAGGTTTCTAGCAATATGTTTAAAATGTTATCCGACGGCCACATAAATATGCACATTAATCAAAGGTATCCTTTGAAAGACGTACCCAAAGCTTTTGAGGCTCTTGTGGCTCGAAAGACTACGGGAGCAACAGTTTTTGATGTAGGGAGGAGTTAATGTCATCAAAGCTTTGGAAGGGACAAGCATTTTGCGTTAGCCATGCTGACGGATCAGGTACATTTAAAAGTAATTTTACTGGAGGTCTTCGAGCCTTTTTTGAATATCGCAATTTAGGGGTAGATGATGCAACTCAAGGGAAATACTCAGCCAATGTAATCCGTGCCGTACCTGGGAGACATACAGAGCCAAGTTGGCATATTCATCACCTAGACTTCCAAATGATTTATATTCTTCAAGGATGGGTGACTTTTGAATATGAGGGACAAGGCCAAGTAACTTTCAGACCAGGATCAGCAGCACTGCAACCTCCCGGGATACGACATAGGGAAATTGAGCATAGTGATGATCTTGAACTTATCGAGATCACATCCCCAGCTGAGTTTAAAACTGAAAGTGTTGAAAGCCCTTAGAAAAAGCTATGTCTGGAAAGAAATTAAGTTATGAATAGTTTAGACAGCCTTAAGTCTTCTATAATAAGCCAATTTGGCACGCCTTGTCCCGTAATTGACTTAGATATAGTCAAAAGTAACATCGATAAAGCGCAGAGAATTTGTGATAATGCTGGCGTAGCCAATCGCCCGCATATTAAGACGCATAAATCACCTTTATTGGCAAAAATGCAAATAGATGCAGGAGCAAAGGGAATAACTTGCCAAAAACTTGGAGAGGCCGAGATAATGGCAGACGCGGGTATCGATGATATTTTAATAGCAACAAATATTATTGGGGCCGCAAGATCAGGTCGTTTGGCTAGTTTGCAAAAAAAACTTTCTCTAAAAGTTTGTGCAGACAACAAAGTTTCACTGAGTGAATATTCAAAAGCTGCAGAAGCTGCAAATAGACCTCTTGATGTACTTATAGAGTGTGACACAGGGCAAAAAAGAGCTGGAGTCGAAAAACCTGGCGAGGCTTTACGCCTGATTGAATTGATCATTAAAGATAAATGGCTAAAATTTACCGGATTACTTTACTATCCACCGCTCGATGGTTGGAAAGATACCCAAATATTTCATGATGATTTAACAAAAAAGCTTAATGGGCTTAATTTAAAACCAAAAATAATATCTACTGGTGGGACACCAAATTTTGCAAACATTGGAAAATTAAATGGAGCAACAGAACACCGCGCAGGTACATGCATTTTTAACGATATGATGATGGTTGAAGATGGTTTTGCACAAATCAGTGATTGTGGGTTTCGAGTGTTCACGAGCGTAGTCAGCAGAGCAAATGACAACCGCGGAATATTAGATGCGGGTTCAAAAACATTAACTTCTGACACTGGCGGGCTAAAAGGATTTGGCTATATAACCGAATATCCCGAAGCTAACATAATTAAGTTTTCAGAAGAGCATGGGTTTTTAGAACTAAAAGATTGCAAAAATAAGCCGTCAATTGGTGATATTGTTACTGTAATACCAAACCATGTCTGTGTAGCAGTAAATATGGTTGATAAATTAGTTATGGTTCAAAACAATAAAATCATAAAAACAATCCCCGTAGCCGCTCGCGGAATGCTTGTTTGATTTATCAAATTAAAGGTTCGTACTCTTAAATTTATCCATAAGGTATGGTCCAGAGACAACACTTTCATAATTATTTGAATTTATTGGGTTTATTATCGAATCCCAATCAGGCTGATGAAAATACGCAAGGCTTTTTCTTGGGGGTTGGTTAGGTCTTGCAATAACCCTATGGAGTGTGGAAACCCAGCGTCCTGCGGTCCAAAGTTCCATTAAATCTCCAATATTTATAATTAAACAATCTTCAAGGGCCGGGACGTCTATCCAACTATTTTTTTTCTTTATTTGTAAACCAGTGGTACCGACCTGTGGCAACAATATTGTCAGCGAGCCGTAGTCTGTATGAGCACCGGCTCTTTGTTGTTTTTCAATTATAGCGTCTGTAGTTGTAGGATAATGGAGCGCTCGCAAGGCAGAAATGGGGTTACTAATGAATCTATCAAAATACGAACTTTCTAGCCCCAGAGCTTCAGCAAAAGCAGCCATGATCCGTTTTGCTAAGTCTTCCATTGCCGCATAATAAGTTTCCCAAGTTTTTTTAAACTCATCAATTTTTGGCCAAAGTGTTGGTTGATAACAAAACTCATAGGCTGCGGGATCTTTAATATTTTTTGGAATGGTTAATGGACCACCATTAAAACTCTCCTTCAGATCAGGCGGTGTTTTTTCACCTTTTGAGGCCGCTAAAGCTTCTTGGTCAGGTCCAATCCATCCATATGGATAACCTAAAAAAGGTACTTTGACTTCCCTTTTTATTTCGAGCGGTGATGAAAAGAATTCTGAAACAATTGTCCATTGGTCAGATATTATTTTTTGAGATACTCCATGACCTTCTAAAACAAGGAAACCAATCTCACTGCATATTTTATCTAGTTCTTTACTTCGTTTTTTTCGATCGCGCCCCACAGAGTTTTCAAAATACTCTAAGTTAAATCTTGGAAATTCCATTTATGCCACTCAAATTACTAATTATTTTTTTCCATAAGCGACCAAAGCTCATTTGAAAATGAACCAAGTCGGTTCTGGATCGTCTTCATTGCATCGACGATCACGTCCTCACGCCATCTCTGCCCAATTAATTGAACGCTAATTGTCTGAGGACCGTGTGCCAACTGCGCAAGATGCGTCGGGAAACATCCTGCTGGAAGACCCAAAAAGTTTATCGAATATGACCAAAGAGCTGCTCCCAAAACTTCTCGAACGCCTTCTTGACCCTCTAAATCTCTTCCAGGTTTAAAAAATGGCTGAGGCAAGAATGGGCTCAAAATTAGAGGGTATTCAGTTAAAAAAAGCGACCATTCTCGCGCAAAATAAGCCCTTTTCGCAAGCACTTTTAACAAGTCAGTTCCAGTGTAAGGTTTAAATTGTTCGAAGTAATCATCAAAAATTTGATTAATTTCTTTGGAACCATAATTTCTGATGTCAGGTCCAAGTAATTCTATTACCTCACCCATCAAAGCTCGATAGCCGGACATTGCCGTTTCAAGTAATAAAGGCGGGTCAACTTCGATAATCTCATAGCCTGCATCGCGCAATGCAGCCGCGGCTAATTCTAACCCTTTGTAAACTTCAGGATGAGTTTCAAAACCAGGTGTTTCACGACAAAACGCAACTTTAAAGTTTTTGGTTTTGGGTTCCATTTGATACGGCAAGGGTACATGAAACGGATCAACGGGATCATTTTTAAATATAACCGGCAAAGCTAATTCCAAATCTGATGAATCTCGTGTCAAAAGGCCTTGGACAGACATGGATTG
>ERZ802830.712-NODE-712-length-32738-cov-9.36649_pt1 | contig 32738 bp, 33 predicted proteins | sample MGYA00345654_ERZ802830 | MGnify/ENA primary metagenome ERZ802830 (study PRJEB30503, sample SAMEA104212375) | marine metagenome | biome: Westerlies Biome; feature: [SRF] surface water layer (ENVO:00010504) within the epipelagic zone...; material: water... | reverse complement strand
TAATTGTCGAAGACAGTCGCATACTCAAGAAATTCATCCATCTCAACCATCTGTTTAAATTTACTCTTATCTACAAAGGAATAGTCAATACCTTCAATTTCATTTTCACGCATAGGCCTGGTAGTAAATGAGACCGAAGCAATCATATTGGACTCCCTCTTTAGCAGCCTCTTAACTAAGGTAGTTTTTCCGGTTCCTGATGGAGCCGATATAACAATTAATTTTCCGGTTTTATCGTTCACGATTAGATTAGTATGTAAAATATTCCTAATAATAGAAGTACATTCTACTAGGTGTAAAAAATCATGAAAAGAAAGATTGTCATTGCCACAATGAACAACCATAAAGTTTCAGAGATCAAAGCCCTTATTGGAGATTGTTATGATGTCATGACTCAAGATGCATTCTCTATTCCTTCAGCACCAGAGACGGGGAAGTCATTTGAGGAAAATGCGCTGATCAAAGCCAATCTAGTCGCAAAAAAAACCAATCTACTCACATTGGCAGACGATTCGGGCTTGGAAGTTGATTTGCTCGGAGGCAATCCAGGAATCTATTCAGCAAGATATGCCGGACCTAATTCATCAGACGATGAAAATAATAAAAAATTAATTGAGGAGCTAGATAAATACAAAGGTCGAAAAATCCTGGCAAGATTTCACTGCGTCATAGCTCTAGTTGATCCATCTGCTCATACTCCTAAGATCTTTCATGGCACATGGGAAGGCCGGATAATATTTGATCAAAGAGGCAATCATGGATTTGGATATGATCCACTTTTTTATATCGATGAACATAAATGCACAGCGGCAGAGCTGTCTCAAGAAGAAAAAAATATACACAGCCACAGAGCAAAAGCCATGAAGTCACTCTGCGATTATTTGGCAGAATGTACGCGAAAGATAAAATAAATCATTGAAGATTAAGCATTTATCGCAACAAAAATAAATTTAGGATCATTCTAAATTATTCACAGAAGAGCAATTTAATTTTTAAATGCCTTCAATTACAGTTTATTTCAAAAACATTACACGAATACATCATCATAAATAACTGATATATATGATGAAAGTTATAATTGTATAAAAAATACACAATTTTTCTTCAATCATATTTTCATTAGTATCCAACTGATTTTAATTATTTATCCACAATCTTATCCACAGATTTTGTGGATAAGATTTCAGTGTATTTCCTAAATTAAGCTTTTTAAATATGCTTGAAAAAAAAACATGCTATGGGTATGCTTGCGATCCCAAATTTAATTATGCTTGAGCAATATTCTCTATCAAAGACAACACACTCTTATAAAACAAAAAAATGAAAAAAGAAATACATCCAGAATACTCTGAAATTAAAGTTACTTGCTCATGCGGTAACTCATTTATGACTAAATCAACACTAGGGAATGATTTATCCATCGAGGTATGCTCAGCATGCCATCCATTTTATACAGGCCAACAAAAGATCGTTGATACTGCTGGCCGTGTTGATAAATTCAGAAAGAGGTTTGGGATCAAGGAGTAGTAATTCCAACTCAATAAATCATGGCAGATAAAGTTACACTTCTAAATAGCTCGCAAAGCATTGAGCTTGAAATCAAAAATGCAACAGTTGGCCCTAGTGTCATTGACCTCAAGAATTTATATCAAGATACTGACTTTTTCACATATGATCCTTCATATTCAACAACCGCAAGTTGTGAGAGTACTATCACCTATATAGACGGAGCAAAAGGAATCCTAGAATACAGGGGTTATCCAATTGAGCAGTTAGCCGAGGACAGTACTTATTTAGAAGTTGCATACTTATTGTTCAATGGCGAGTTGCCAACAAGCAAGATTGCTCTTGATGAGTTTAGGTCCGAAGTAAAACAAAGAATGACTTTGCCGGAAAACATGGATGTCATTTTTTCTGGCTTCGGTAAAGATGCACACCCAATGGCAATGTTGACCACTTCTGTTGCTGCACTTTCAGGGTCATATCATGAAGGAATAGACATAAGAGATAAATTGCATCAAAAGGATTTCTTTTTCAATATTCTTGGCAAGGTACCAATTTTGGTTGCAAGCGTTTTTAATCACAATCGAAAAGATGCCCTTGTTGAATATGATGAATCACTGTCGTATTCAGAAAATATTTTGAGACTTTTCTTCGGATGGCAAGAGGGATATGAGACTGACCCAATTCTCTCAAAAGCCCTGGATATTCTTTTGATACTTCATGCAGACCACGAACAAAATTGCAGCACTTCATCAGTCAGGCTTACCGGAAGCTCAGGCACAAACCCATATGCAGCAATTGCTGCTGGTGTTGCTGCCCTTTGGGGCCCTGCACATGGTGGAGCAAATGAGGCAGTCGTAAGAATGTTCGACGAGATTGGCTCGAAAGAAAACATTCCTCAGTTCATCGCTAAGGCCAAAGACAAGAATGATCCATTCAGGTTAATGGGTTTTGGTCATCGAGTTTATAAAAACTATGATCCAAGGGCGACAATCATTAGAAGTCAGTGCCACAAGGTTTTAGAATCAACAGGCAATGACTCCAATCCGATGTTTGAGCTTGCTCTAGAGCTTGAACAAATAGCTCTAAATGATGAATATTTTGTTCAGAGAAATCTCTACCCTAATGTAGATTTTTATTCAGGCTTGATTTATCAAGCAATGGATATCCCTAAAGAAATGTTTACCGCTATGTTTGCTCTAGCAAGGACTGTGGGATGGGCCACTCACTGGTGTGAAATGATGTCCAACCCTAAACACAGAATCGGGCGGCCTCGACAACTCTATCTTGGCGAAAAGAAGAGGGACTATGTCCCAATCAATGATCGCTAGAATCAAATCAAGGCGGACGTTGTCCGATCAAACACAAAACCATCTATTTTCATGATTAATCAAAAAGGCAACATTATCCTCATTGGGCCTATGGGCTCTGGCAAAACATCTACTGGCAGAATGTTAGCTAAAGAGATGGGCTATGCTTTTGCAGATACCGACGAAGAAGTCACCAAAAGAACAGGAGTTTCTATTGCATACATATTTGATGTTGAGGGCGAAGAAGGCTTTAGAAAAAGAGAATGTTTAGCATTAAAAGAGTGCTTAAATGATAATAATACGATTCTTTCCACCGGGGGAGGAATTGTTTTATCCAAAGAAAACAGAGATTTGCTGCAAGACAGAGGCACGGTGGTTTATCTTCAAACAAGCATTCGCTTCCAGGTAAAAAGAACAGCCTCAACTAATAATAGACCGCTTTTACAAAATAAAGATCCCGAAGAAACCCTTGAGAAGCTCATGTTGACAAGAGCCCCCCTCTATGAAGAAATAGCAGACATAACAATTATGACCGATAATAAATCTTTGCAAGAGATGTCAAAAGAGATACAAAGAGCAATCAATGAACATTGAACAAGTAAATTTAGGAGATAGAAGTTATCCAATATTTATAGGCAGAGGTTCCAGCTCTGAAACAATGGCAATAACTGATTCTGTGCTAGGCAATGACGCGTTTATTCTGACCAATGAAACGGTTGGACCGCTCTATCTTGAGCAGATTAAAGCAAGCTTACCCGATAAAAATATAGTCACCTTCACGCTCCCAGATGGCGAACAAGAAAAGACATTAAAAAATGTTCATAAAGTTATTCATCATATGCTTGAAGCAGGGCTTGGGCGAGACGCAACTCTTATCAGCTTAGGCGGCGGCGTGATTTGTGATATGGGAGGCTTTGCAGCCTCTATTTTTATGCGGGGTATAAATTTAATTCAAATCCCAACAACACTGCTAGCACAAGTCGATGCTTCAGTTGGCGGTAAAACTGGCGTTAATAATAGTTATGGAAAAAATCTAGTAGGGTCTTTTTATCAACCAACAGCAGTTATTTGTGATACTGCTTTTCTATCCACATTAAACGAGAAAGAAATGTCTGCGGGCCTAGCTGAAATAATCAAATATGGGCTCATCCACGATACAAAGTTTTTATCTTGGTTAAACGATAATACTCAAAATATTTTAAAAAAGGACCGAGCTGCACTCGGGCATGCAATACAACGGTCTTGTCAGATCAAAGCAGAGATTGTTAGTGCCGATGAAAAAGAACAGTCTATTAGAGCCATCCTTAATTTTGGCCACACTTTTGGGCACGCTATAGAACTTCAAACAGGTTACACCGAGTGGTCTCATGGTGAGGCAGTTGCAGCAGGCATGGTTCTCGCTTCACAATTGTCAGCAAAAATGTCATTGATCTCCAAAGGAGAAGTTGAGATGGTTAAAGAGCTAATCACAGCAGCTGGTTTACCTATAGAGCCACCCAACATTAATGCTAATGAGTTTATAACGGCGATGAAAAGCGATAAGAAGGTTAAAGAAAGAAAAATTCAACTGGTGTTGTTGAAAAAGATTGGTGAAGCGTTTTTAACATCGGACTATTCTGAAGAAGATCTTTTAGAAGTTCTGGGGGCTGACTAAATGTCTATAAATAACAACGATAGACTAATTTTTGCACTCGATGTCCCAGAGGCTAGTCGCGCCAAAGAGTTGGTCCTGGAGCTTGGCGATAGTGTTTCATTTTATAAAATTGGCATGGAGCTGATGATGACAGGCGACTATTTCAGTTTGCTTGACTGGCTCGTTGTAAATGAAAAAAAAGTTTTTGTCGATTTGAAACTCTTTGATGTCCCAGCAACAGTATCCAAGGCAGTGAAAAGACTCAGTCAAAGAGGCGCTTACTTTACGACAATTCACGGTAACCAAAGCATGATGGAAGCAGCTGCAGCTGAGAAAGGCAACCTCAAAGTACTGGCAGTAACTGCGCTTACTAGTCTTGATCAGGGCGATCTGGATGATATGGGGTTTAAGTGCGATGTGGAGGAGTTGGTGATATCTAGAGCTAAGCGAGCACTATCTAGCGGCTGCGATGGTATTGTAGCTTCCGGCCTCGAGCTTGAGCATATTCGCAACGAAGTAGATCAAAAGTTACTCATAGTTACCCCGGGTATTCGACCAGTTGAGAATAGACCGACAGATGATCAAAAACGAGTGGTTAGTGTTGAACAAGCTTTTGAAAGAGGCGCTGACTATATAGTTGTTGGTCGACCAATTCAAAACGCAGACAATCCCAGAGAGGCGGCAGAGCTGATTCAGGAGAGTATTTCTAATTCCATATAGAGCAAGCCAAGCTAGTTTTGCTCTTGTATGATTTGATCGATTGAGGCTTCGAATCTACCCAATCTTTTTTGAAACTTTCTCCTCTGTTTTTCATCAAGTGAGGCAATAACTTCTGCGGTAATCTGGTTGATCAATGTCCTTGTGTTTGGATTTTCAGAGTCGAGTGAATTTATATGATTGATGAAGATTTCTTCGAAGTTTTTGTTTTGTCTTAAATTCAGTATGGCTATAAATTGTTGGTTCCACTGTATTCGCTCACTGATTAACTGCTCCCTCGAGTCTTCTATGCCTGAAGAGAGAGTCCTTATCGTATTTATTTGCTTTTTATTCAGTTTGACACCCATGAACCTAAAAAATCGCTGGAAACTTTTTGTTAAAGAATCCTGAAAATCATCATCGTCATTTCCTAGTTCCAATTTCCTTTCTTTCATTAGCTCATCAAAGTATGTTTCCATTTCTTCCACCTGTTTATTTGTAATGGTTTTACAAAATTCAACTATCTGAGGAAGAAAGAAATCTCTAGTATTGTTACCGAGCAGCATGCCTTGTTGATAAATATCATCAATGTCATCAAAAGTTGTTGTGTTGTCTAAAGCCTTAAACTGTGAAATTAGTTTTTTATATTTTGGTAGCTCATTTTTAATATTCCAATACTTAAATTCCAATGTAGCTTGCCGAACATATTTCTCTTGGTCGTTTGTGAAACTTGCGTACTCTAAAAATTGATTGGCGATAAGCTGATCGATTCTCTCATACCACAACCCGCCCACAACAGAGCAAGCAGACAAAGTGGAAAAAACTAAAACAATGATGATTTTTTTATAAGCTTGATCAACCATATTTTTCACAAAGGCAGCCTTAACTATTTTTCCAGGTATTTATTAAGGCGCTCCCAGATAATATTCTCAATTTGTTGATGGCCTAAAACATTGGGATGTATCCCGTCACTTTGCATCAAGCCCTCATTAACCATTGTCTTTAAGCTCCCTTGGATCAGGTCGAGGCCATGTTCTTTTGCTAAACCGGAAAAAATATTTTCAAACCCTTTGGTATAAAGAGCCCCGTAATTAGGCGGAAGCTGAACACCGATTAGAAGAACAGTAATGTTACTGCTTTGAGCTGAGTTAATCATATCACTAAGGTTTTTCTCAATGGCTTTTAATGAGGTGCCCCTTAATCCGTCATTGCCACCAAGCTCCAAAATTAAAATTTCAGGAGAGTATTTTTTAAGCAAGCGAGGAAGTCGTGATATGCCACCCGAGGTGGTATCTCCACTGACACCTGCGTTGATCACCCTATAAGAAGCCCCCATTTTATTGATTCTTGATTGAAGCAGGGATGGCCATGCTTGATCATAGTTTACTCCTAGTCCAGCACTGAGGCTGTCTCCCAGAATTAGAATATTTTTATCTATGGGCTCATTTGCATTGGCTGTTGCCGCCATCATCGGTAAAATGACTAGCCATAATAAAAGGTTCCTAATGAATAAAACCATCTTAGAAGTTTCCAACGTTACTAAAAATGTTAGCAGCCCTGAGGGCGAGTTAACCATTGTAAATGATATCAGCCTTTCTTTGGAAGAGGGTGTTTTTGCATCCATCTTGGGACCTTCTGGATCTGGAAAGACCACGCTTCTTGCAATCATGGCTGGCCTTGATCTGCCGAGCAGGGGATCCGTGAAGCTTCTTGATAAAGAAATCACAAGCTTAAATGAAGATAAAAGGGCCCAGATTAGAAGCAAGGATGTCGGGTTTGTTTTTCAGTCTTTTCATTTGCTGCCTCGATTATCAGCCCTAGACAATGTGATGATGCCACTCGAGATACTCGGCGCAAAAGACGCAAAGGAGAGGGCGCTAAATGCTTTGGATGAAGTTGGCTTATCCAAAAGAACAGGACACGTTCCGCATCAACTATCTGGCGGAGAAAAGCAACGCGTAGCAATCGCTAGAGCCATGGTCAAAAATCCCAGTATTTTATTTGCGGATGAGCCCACTGGTAATTTAGATCAATCAAGCACTGATAATATTCTCGATCTATTGCTCGGAATCAATCAACAAACAAAGACGACCTTGGTTGTCGTAACACATGATCAGCAGTTAGCAGCACGATCGGATATGGTTTTTGAGCTCCAAGAAGGAAAATTGAAATGCTAAACGGCATTCTTTTTGGCCTAAAAAAGTTTTTTTCAGAAATTGGGTCAGGAGATATGGTCATTCTCTTTTCCTCTTTGATACTTTCCGTAACTGCGATCTCAGGCGTGGGATTTCTGAGCGATCGATTTCAGCGCTCCATTCAGGAACAAGCCTCAATTGTATTAGGTGCTGAGATGGTTTTTAGGTCAGGTGCACCGATCGATGATCGCTATATCGAGACTGCAGAGCTCATGGATATAAAAACAGCCGAGACAATCTCATTTTTAACCATGGCACTGTCTGATGATGGCAATATACTCTCATCCATCAAGGCAGTATCAGGCACCTATCCTTTAGTGGGAAATGTGGAGGTGGTTCTAGAGGGCCAAACAAAACTCAATTTGGGCCTCAAACAACCGCTTGAGTCAACAGTTTGGGTAGAGGATAAAATCTTAGAGGCATTAAATACCAAACCAGGTGAATCGATCACGCTTGGCAACAAATCTTTCAAGGTTGCTGGAACGCTCATTGATTTTCCAGATCGAAGCACAGGATTTTTATCGTTTTCTCCGACGATCATCGCCAATGATTTTGATTTGGAGGAAATGGGTGTGATACAAGCCGGAAGCAGAGTGGTATATCGTCAGCTTTATTCAGCTGAAGCCAGTCAACTAGAATCTTTTTTAGCCGATGTTGAAGACGATCTAAACGAAGTACGCGTGCAAAAAGTATCGGACATAGAAGGCCAGCTTGGTAATTCAGTGAACGAGTCTTCGCAATTTGCGAATTTAGCAGCATTATTCACCATTTTGATCACTTTGGTGTCCTCGATGATTGCAGCAAGACGATATGCAAAACGACACCTCCTAAATCCACCACTCATGAAGGTATTTGGCGCGTCAAAGAAATTTATCTTATGGTCACAAATCAGCCAACTCATCATGCTTATTTTGATGGCGACAATCATCGGCTGCTCATTGGGGTTTGCTGTTCAAGCGCTTTTGGAAAGTATTTTAAGCCCAATTATTAACAGAGAGCTGCCTCCTCCAACCGCGAGACCACTTTGGCTTGGTTTTTTGACTGCTTGCTGCATTGTCGTTGCTGCATGTGTTCCATATTTGAGGGTTTTAGGGCGGGTTGAACCCATTCGCCTTTTAAGAAAAGAGGATACTCAAGGGTCAAAATCAGAGGCCTCAATTTATTTATTTTCATTTTTAGTTTTTGGCCTATTTCTTTTCTTTCTTTTCAATGATCCTGCTTTGGTTGGTAGCATCTTGTTTGCCCTTCTTGGTCTTATTCTATTATTGGCAGGCGTTGGATATTTATTGATTTATGCTACAAAATTGTCACCTGTATTTGGTGGCTATGGATGGTTGATGGGTCTAAGGAATCTTTCAAAACGGTCTTCTGAAAATTTGTTACAAGTTATTGTTTTTGGAGTTTCATTAACTTTTTTAATTGTTCTGGCAGAGACACGATCAGATCTGGTCAATACTTGGCGTTCGAGCTTGAACGAAGACACGCCAAACTATTTTTTCTTTAACATTCAAGATTATCAACTGAAGGATGTAAAAAGCTTTTTCGATGAAGAGATGGAAGTCAATCCAAAATTTACCCCTCTGATTAGAGGGCGTTTAATAGGGGCATCGTCTGCGAATGACTCGCCCATCGATGTTGGAAGAATGATGCAAAGAGAATCCAATTTGACTTGGTTTAGCGAGCTTCCAGAGAATAATTCAATCAAAGATGGATCCTGGTGGGATACAGAAGACGATGAAAATAATGCACTTATTTCGGTGGATGCTCAGGCAGCACAATCAATGGGGCTTTCAATTGGCGATCAATTGGAATTCAATGTAGCAGGCGAAAACTTTACCGTGACGGTTAAAAACTTTAGAGAAATTGCATGGGAAAGTTTTTCACCAAACTTCTTTTTTGTGCTTTCACCTGCTGCGGCAAAAGAACTTCCTCAATCTTATATTACAAGCTTAAAAGTCAATGATGACTCTGAAGCTGTCGATGTATTTATAGAGCGTTTTCCAACAATCACAAGTGTGGATTTAGAATCTGCTTTGGATCAGATCCGTACGGTCATCGATACCGCCTCAACTGCGGTTCAGTATATTTTTGTGCTCTCTCTTTTGGCCGGCGTGCTCACACTGGTTGCTTCAATTTTCTCAACCGTTGAGGAGCGAAATAAGGAGAATGCGGTCATGAAAGCAATGGGCGCAAAACAAAGCGATATCCTTAAAATTGCTCTAGCAGAATTTGGTGCATTGGGTCTCGTGGCCTCCATTACAGCTCTTTTTGTAGCGATTGGGTTTTCTGCCTATATATCCATTCAGATCTTTGAAACAAGTTATTCTCCCAACTCTGCCATCATCTCACTGGGCTTGTTGGGCGGTTTCCTTTTGATATTACTCACAGGCATCTTTGTGGTTTATCGAGCGCTTGCTGTGCCCGCAGTACAAACTTTGAGAGGTTAGCTCTAAATCAAAGCGAGCCCCATTAGAACCAAGCAAACAATAGAGCCCAACCATACCACTGTGCGGATGTATAAGATTCCGGCCGCATAGACCAAGAGATAAAGAAACCTCAGAAAAACCCAAGTCATTGCATACATTGTATTGTCTGCTTCTGTGATGACCGAAAGGATTGCGAGCGCGAGAAATGCAGGCAAGCTTTCTTGTAGGTTTGATGAGGCCCTAAGAATTCTTGCGGAAACCGAAGCTGGATCAATTGTTATCTCCCTATCTCTATTCGACAATAAGTAAGACATACTTTTAATATTGATTACCAATGCACCAGTCATTGGAATGATCCAAATTTGAAGCAACGCCAATGTAAGCGCCATGATTATTATTGTGACCATTTTTTATTCTCCTCTCTTATGTTCAGTTTGGTAATTTCAGTTTTGAAATTTTTATATTTGGATTTCTTATGCCCCAGACCCAAGGACCTCAAGCATCCTGAATATAATTTCAACGGTGTTAATGAATAGCAACATGGCTACTTCAATAGCATTTGCCCATGTGTCTTTGTATTCATTTGAGCCAAGAAGAGTAATCTGACTGCCTTGATATGTAAGCAACAATGGAAACCAAACCATTCCATACCAGGCCATGATTTTTCTCACCTTCGGGTTAACATTCCATGGTGTGCCAATGGCAATGCCCCAAAATATCAAGCTTTGTAAATGATAGATCAGCAAAGGCAAGAAAAAGAGAGGTAATAACAATCCCAGAATTTCCATATAGATGCTTCCCGATAATAATAAGCCAGTAGAAACACTGAGGAACGAGCCTATTATTGTCAGCACAAAGATTCTCAAAACATCGTTTTCATTGAGTTCTAAAATAAGTAGTGCAAAGATTGGTGCAATCCAAAGCCCCGTGGCAAGCATAAGGCTGAAGGGAATGAATGTAGGGAGTTGGTAGCCGACAGCTCCTTCCCAGGAGAGAGAGATCATTGTAAAAAAAATGAAAAGAACGAACATGCCAAAACAAAAGCCATAAGCTTCGTATATTCTTTCATAGCCTTCTGTACCTTCATTGTTTGAATCAATGGGCACCAGATCTAACCTTCCTTTTTCATCATAGGTTTCTTCAAACTCAAGGAAGAAAAACATTTCACCTCTTTTGGCAGATATTCGACATCGGTAGATGAATGCCAAAACACTCGATATCAGAAGCATTAAAATACAGCCATAGAAAAATAAGACCTTAAATGTAAAGCTGATCTCCATTAGAGCGCTCTAGGCTTGACGACATTGATAGGCTTTCCTTTCTGGAATGCCTCAATATTATCGGCAATTCGATCAAGTGCCCTTTGCCTTGCTTCTCTTGCAGCCCATGCAATATGTGGTGTGAGGATCAAATTTGTGTAATCTTTTTGCATCAATGGATGATCTGAGCTTGGCGGCTCTTGGTCAAGTACATCAATGCCTGCTCCTGCGATTGATTTATTTTCAATGGCTTTGATGAGCGCCTCATTATTTACCAAGCCACCTCTTGCAGTATTGATGAGAATTGCAGACGACTTCATTTTTTCAAATGCATCATCATTAAAAATACCATCTGTCTCTTTAGTCAGTGGACAATGAAGGCTGATCACATCCGATGAACAAAGTAATTCATCAAATCCTATCCTATCTAATGAATCTTCTGGTTTTTTATTGGGATCAAAGCTCTCGCAAATCAAAACCTCCATTCCAAGAATCGATGCTGCTTTAGCCACACCTTTTCCTAAGACTCCAAAACCCACTATGCCAAGTTTTTTTCCTGAAAGCTCAGAAATGGAGTGATCAAGCAGACTGAAAGAGCTGCCATCTTGCCATTCTCCTTTTTTAATAGAGTGAAGATAATCAGAATAAGAATGTGTGAGAGATAAAATTGAAAGCAAAACGTGTTGCATTACAGACTCAGTGCAATAATCCCTTATATTACAGATTGTCACACCAGCCTTCTCAGCAGATTTGAGATCAATGTTATCTGTTCCAGTTGCTGTAACGCATATCAGCTTAAGGTTTTTAGCCTGTGCAAAAACTTCCGAATCAAATACCACTTTGTTTGCAATGGCGACTTCAACCTTACCAATTCGATCAAGTACTTCTGCTTCATTTGAGTATGGATAAACATCCATCTCTGGCAATAAAGCTTTGATAGAAGCTAGGTCAAGATCACCCGCATCCACAGTTTTATAATCTAAAAAAACAGCATGCATGTATAATTTCTAGAACATAAGATTAATTAATACAAGTTTAATGATGCCAGAATTACCTGAAACACATGCCATCTTTGTAATGATGCTCACCCTTTTAGGAATCTATTTATTTTCAAGGGATTGGATTTCAATTGAGTCATCGAGCTTGACAGTCTTGGTAATTTTGGTGGCCTCTTTTTATATTTTCCCTTATTCATTCAATGGCAATCCAATCAATCCAATACAGCTATTTTTAACCAATTTTGGCAATGAAGCATTGATTACAATTTGTCTATTATTGGCAATAGGGAAAGCCATTGAAATCAATCGATCACTGGAACCACTCGTGGGTTTTCTCTCTAGGTCATGGGTCAATCATCCCAAAATATCCCTTCTTGGAGTGCTTTTATTTGGAGCTTTTTTCAGCGCATTTATCAATAATACCCCGATCGTTGTGATGTTGATTCCCGCTTTGATTGCGGTAAGCGAAAACGCAAAAATTAGTTCTTCGAAAGTACTGATGCCAATGGGAATGGCAACAATAATAGGCGGGATGGCTACAACAATAGGAACCTCAACAAATCTTCTTGTTGTTGGAATAGCCAATGATATGGGGCTTGAGGCAATACAGTTGTTTGACTTTGTGATCCCGGCATTGATAGCAGGATTTTTTGGAATTTTATTTCTGTGGCTCATCGCCCCCAACATGCTCCCAGACAGAAGCCCAAGAACTGAAAAAAAAGAGAACCGTGTTTTTGAAGCATCGCTTTATATTAATGAGGGAGGATTTTCGGACGGAAAAACACTTGCAGAGATTCAAGAAAAGGCGGGTGATGAGTTTATTATAGAAAAGATCAAGCGCTCCGAGTCTTTATTTGTTGCTAAGATCCCGTCAGTAATTTTTGAAGCGGGAGACCGTATTTATATTAAAGACTCGCTCGCAAACCTTCAGCAGTATCAAGAATTACTCGACCTAAGCTTATTCGAAGATGAGCAGGGCCATGATGGGGATTTAGAGCAAGATGAAGACACTCGCCTTGCTGAAGTGGTGATTACCAACGGATCCTTACTGGACCATGTGTCGTTGAATTCAGAACATTTTGCTTCAAGATTTAATTTGACTCCATTGGGCGTTCACTCAGGAATTACAGGAGCAAGATTGACTGGAAACATAAGCTCTACAACCCTAACTCCTGGTGATGTTGTTTTGGTTCAAGGTACAAACGAAGCAATCGGTAACTTGAAAAGCAACAGTAATATGCTTGTCATTGAAAAAGACACACTCGATCTTGCGGCAAAAAGATCTTTTTTTCCGCTCTATATGATGCTTGGCGTAACACTGATGGCGGCGACCAGTCTCATGCCAATTTCTGTGGCTGCTATGATCGGTCTTTTGGTTATGCTGCTTGCCGGCACCCTAAAATGGAGTGATGTTGGAAACTCAATGAATATTCCAGTGATTATGCTCATTGTTGCCAGCTTAAGCTTAGGCACAGCCTTGGAGATCACCGGGGGATCTGATTTTATTGCAAATTGGTTTGTGTATTTGACAGCATCATTCCCAATGCCACTGATACTGAGTATTTTGATGCTATTAATGGCATTGCTCACCAACGTTGTATCAAACAATGCTGCTGCGGTCTTGGGTACGCCTGTGGCAATTAACATAGCCCTTCAACTGGGCGCTCCAATAGAACCGTTTGTTTTATCGGTGTTATTTGGCGCAAACATGAGTTTCGTTACACCTATTGGCTATAAAACTAACTTGTTGATCATGGGAGCAGGCGGATATACATTTAACGACTTTGTAAGATTGGGTCTTCCGCTTGCGATGATTATGTGGATAGTTCTGTCGATCACGCTTCCAATATTATATTTTTAGGTTTGGAATCTTGACGATTTAAGAAAATATAGACATACTTCAGTCAATTATGAATACAAGGATTTCAGATATCAGAAGTTGGTGGCGTCTCTCTTAGGAGAGGGCAGCCGGTCTTTATTTGAAATTAAGGTTTACCCATCTCCTATTTGGTGATGGGTTTTTTTTTGGTGATTGGTTTTTTTGAAATGAATAAATATTTTGACATTGAATTAAATAGTGAAACACCTGCAACGGTGTTCATGAAGCTGCGTCAATTAACACCCACTTTTTTGCTGGAGAGTATTGAGAGAGGGGTTGATCAATCGCGGTATTCATTTTTAGGGATAGGCTCTTCGCAATCCATTCAAGTGAGAAGTGGAACATTCTTTTTGAATGGGGATGAGATCAGCACACCCAACTCCCAAGAGGAAATGATGAACTTGTTCAGAAAAACTCTTTCAAAGCTTCCTGATCTCAAGCCTGCAATCGATACAGTCCCATTTTCAGGTGGCATTGTTGGTTTTAGCTCATTTGATATGGTTCGTTATTTTGAACATCTGCCAATAGCCAAGAATAAAAAGGGCATTCTAGCTCCCCCAGACTCTTCATACATTTCACCTACATCGCTACTGATCTTTGATCACAAGAGAAATAAGATGGCTTTGGTTCACTCCGGCAATGAAGACGAGAGAGTTCAATTAAGGACTGAAATTCTTGCAATGCTGAATATTGATATTGAGCCAAACCTTGAAAAGACAATCTACTCAGAACCAGAAGCCAACATTGATAAAAAAACTTTTTATGAGGCTGTTGATAAAGCCAAGCATCATATTTATGAGGGAGATATTTTTCAAATTGTATTATCCATTGCATTTTCAGGTAGTTATGATTTAGATCCGTTTGATGTCTATCGAGCAATGCGATTGATCAACCCATCTCCTTATATGTTCTATTGTGAGTCAGATGGATTTAAGATCGCAGGCTCTTCTCCAGAGGCCTTGGTTAGACTGAATAGCGATAAAGCATCGCTCAGACCCATTGCAGGAACAAGACCCAGGGGCAGTAACACCGAAGAAGATAAGTCCCATAAAGAATCACTATTGGCAGATGAAAAAGAAATTGCAGAGCATATTATGCTGGTGGATCTTGCTCGCAATGACCTTGGGCGCGTAGCCAAACATGGTTCAATTGAAGTAAGCCCATATCAATCAATCGAATATTACAGCCATGTGATGCATATTGTCAGTGGAGTGCAAGGCAAGCTGGATGAAAAATACGATGCTTTTGATTTATTTGCGGCAGCATTTCCTGCAGGAACATTGGTTGGCGCACCGAAAGTCAGGGCTATGGAGTTGATTGATCATATCGAGCCCAATCTCAGAGGTGTTTATGGAGGCACAGTGGGCTATTTTGCCAAAAATGGGGATATGGATCAGGCAATCGCAATTCGAACAATTGTTTTCTCGGATGAGAAATATTGCTTCCAGGCTGGCGCTGGAATCGTTGCTGACAGCATGCCGGAGAATGAATACAAAGAAGTCTTGGCAAAAAGTGAGATTCTCAGAACCGCATTGAAAATGGTAAAAGAGGGCGAGCTGTGAAAAAAATCTTAATGATTGATAATTTTGATTCGTTCACTTACAACTTGGTGCAGGGATTTAGATCCCTTGGAGCTGATGTGGAAGTTTTCAGAAACAATGCCATCACCATTGACGAGGCAAAAGCCATGGCACCAGACTTTATTGTGGTCTCACCCGGACCCGGCAGACCCATAGATGCAGGAATTTCAATGAGCATTATTGAATCGTTTGCTCCGGTTGTTCCTATTCTTGGGGTGTGTTTAGGGCATCAATGCATTGTCGAAGTTTTTGGAGGAGAGATCACCTATGCAAAGCAACTCATGCATGGAAAAACCTCAGAAATGGCACACGATGAGCAAACAATCTTTAAAGATCTTGAAACACCAATGATTGTAGGTAGATATCACTCCTTGTCTGCAAGTGAAGATCATTTTCCAGAAGAGCTTACAGTGAGCGCGAAAACAATGTCTGGCGAAATCATGGCCGTAAGACACAATGTTTATGACACCGAAGGTGTTCAATTTCATCCCGAGAGTATAATGACATCGGAAGGCATGCAGTTGATGGCAAATTTCTTGGATACAACAAATAGGAGGAAGGCATGAATCATGGCTTAGAGCGACTTTTGGGGCAATTGATGAACGGAGAAAGCCTATCAGAGGAACAATCCGAAACACTAATGACTGCCCTTGCGGCTGGCTCCGTTGAGCCCGCCTTAGCCGGTGCATTATTGGTTGCTTTAAGCATGAAGGGTGAATCTGCAGAGGAAGTGCGCGGTTTTGCAAATGGAATGAGAAAGGTGGCAACGGAAGTGAAACTTGATGATTCTTTGGAACCCATTGATATTGTAGGAACAGGTGGGGATGGATCGCAAAGCTTCAATATATCAACAGGCTCTGCCTTGCTCAGCGCTGCTTGCGGTTTGAACGTTGCAAAGCATGGTAATCGCTCAGTATCCAGCAAATCAGGGAGCGCTGATTTACTCGAGTTTCTCGGTTATCGTTTTCCGACAGAAGAAGATGCAGTTAAAACACAAATAAGAGAGACCGGCTTTAGTTTTTTATTTGCTCCAAATTTTCATCCAGCCATGAAGCATATTGCCCCAATCAGACAAGCTTTAAAGATCAGAACCGTTTTCAATATTCTTGGACCACTGACAAACCCGGCAAAGCCTTCGTTTTATCTGCTTGGAGCGTTTAGTTCAGAAATGGCATCTTTGATGGCATCCAGTTTGAGCGGAATGGAGCTGAAGCGAGCTTTTGTCGTGCATGGATTAAACGGTTGGGATGAGCCGACACCGGCTTCAAAATTCGAGCTATTTGACGTAAAGAAAAATACCATTACTCACAGGATCATTGATCCTGAACAACACGGAATAAAAACATGCACAGAGGAGGATCTTAAAGGCGGTACCTCTGAAGTCAACGCAGAGGCACTTGTTAAAGTTTTTCAAGGCAAAGACAACGGTGCCCATGAAGATGCATTGGTTCTGAATGCAGCTCTCTCGCTTCAAGTTACGGGAAAAGTTAAAGAGCTTAATGAAGGCATAGAGACAGCGAGGGAAACAATCACGAATGGTAAAGCAAAAGAGTTCCTATCGCGACTGATTGGTAAAGATGAATGAGATAAAAAATAACTTTCTTCAGGAGATGGCTATTTCAAGTGAAAAAAGGCTTGAAGAAAGCAGAATCCATCTATCAGAAGAAAGTCTTTTAGGGGCATGTGAAGACTTGGAGGAAAGGTCCGCCATCGAATTCCAAGAAGGCTTTATTTTTATCACAGAAATCAAAAAATCATCCCCTTCTTTGGGTGAAATATCCAATCGAGAATTTGATATCACTGATCAAGCGGGCATTTATGTCAAAAGCGGTACAAATGTGATTTCCGTTTTAACAGAGCCGTTGAGGTTCTCGGGTTCTTTGCAAGATTTAAAGCATGTTTCAAAAGCCTTTCCTGAAACACCAACCATGAGGAAGGATTTTCTGGTTGACCCTTATCAGGTTTCAGAAGCATTTATAAATGGTGCGAGAGGCATTCTTTTGATCGTAGCTATGCTCAGCGATGACATGCTCAACCAGATGGTTGAGCGCGCAATCAAGCATCAAATGTTTGTTCTATTGGAAGTTTTTGATGAAAAAGATATGCAACGCATGCAAATGATTTTGTCAAGATTCAAAGCAAATAGAAAAAATATTCTTCTTGGGGTCAATTGTCGGGATCTAAGAACTTTGGATGTGAGCTTCTCTAGATTTGAAGAGCTTTCAAGTCTTATACCCAAGGATCAAATTTGCATCGCTGAAAGTGGGATAACCAAAGCCTCTGAAATTAAAACAGTATCAAAGCTTGGATACAAAGGTGCATTGATCGGGACGGCTTTGATGAAGTCAGAGTATCCTCAGCGACTTTTGAGCGAAATGAGATTGGCAACATTAAAAGACAAATGAATACTTTGATCAAAATATGTGGAATCACGGAACTGGATGATCTGAATTGCGCCATTGAACATGGAGCAGACCTAATTGGATTTGTATTTGTGCAGTCATCGCCCAGGTATATCGAACCAAAGTCTGCAACTCATCTTGTATTAGAGGCATCAAGAAAGGTGAATACTGTTGCAGTCATGCAGCATCCAACACAGGATGATCTTGATAGTGTTCTAAAATATTTTAAGCCCACATATATTCAAAGCGATGCAGATGATTTTGAATCAATTAAGTTCCCAAATGAAATCAAAAAAATAAAGGTATATCGCACAGAGAAAAGTTTGGATATCTCAAATATTGATAATCAATCATTTTCCTTACTGGAGGGCCCTACAAGTGGCTCAGGCCAAATGGCCAATAAAGAAATCTTGAAGAAAGCATGCAAGAGCAACAAACTATTCATTGCTGGCGGATTATCCCCAGATAATATTTCTTCTTTCTTAGAAACAGTGAATCCATTTGGTGTGGATGTGAGTAGTGGGGTTGAAAGCACAAGAGGAATTAAAAGTAGGGAAAAAATTATTCAATTTAATAAAATTGTTCATGCATTTAATGAGTCAAAACTATGAAAAACGATGATCAAAAACTTTTAAAAGCTTTGCTGGATGGTGAGATTCCTGATGAATCTGGAAGATTCGGTATTTTTGGAGGGCAATACGCGCCTGAGACGTTGATGCCAGCTTTGAAAAGGCTAGAGAAAAATATCAAAATCTTCTTGGGAGACAAAACGTTTCAAGAAGAGTTGGTAAGTGAGCTGAACAGCTGGGCCGGTCGTCCAACTGCGCTTACCTATGCAAGTCAATTGAGCAAAAGGTGGGGCGTTGAGGTTTTCCTTAAGAGAGAAGACTTGACCCATACAGGCGCACACAAGATTAATAATGCTCTTGGTCAAGCAATGCTTGCAAAGAAGTTAGGTGTAAAGAGAATCGTTGCAGAAACTGGAGCCGGTCAACACGGGGTTGCTTCGGCAGCAGCATGCGCCAGAGTAGGGCTTCCATGCACGGTTTATATGGGAGCAATTGATATTGAGCGACAAGCTCCAAATGTTGACCGAATGAAGCAGTTGGGAACAGAAGTGATTTCTGTCATGAGTGGAGATCAAACACTAAGAGCCGCCATTGATGAAGCGTTTAGAGACTGGGTATCTGACCCAGAAAACACACATTACATTATCGGCTCAGTTGTTGGTCCGCACCCATTTCCTTATTTAGTGAGAGAAATGCAATCCATCATTGGTAAGGAAGCTAGACAACAAATGCTTGAAGTTGGTCAGGATCTCCCCGACGCAGTTTTTGCCTGTGTTGGAGGAGGGTCAAATGCAATTGGACTCTTTCATGCTTTTCTCGGCGATAAAGAAGTAGAGCTATTTGGCATAGAGGCGGGAGGCACTAGCAATGCATTAGGTGAAAATGCAGCAACGCTTGCTTCTGGGAAACCAGGGATCCTGCATGGAACTTATTCCATGTTGTTGCACGATGACGATGGGTTGATTCAAGAAACACACTCCGTTTCTGCTGGGCTCGATTATCCTGGAGTTGGACCAGAGCACGCATTCTTGCAATCGATCGATCGAGTAAAATATACCTCGGCAAAAGATGATGAGGCTTTGGCCTTGCTCAGGGAAGTTTGTGAGCACGAGGGCATATTGCCTGCGATCGAAAGTTCCCATGCATTCGTGGAGGCAAAAAAATGGGCCAATGAAAACAAAGGAAAGCGTATATTAATCGGACTCTCTGGCAGAGGAGATAAGGATATGCCCACACTGAGCAAGATAATAAACAATTGATCATATGACAGGCTCTAAATACATTGAGGAAAGAATAAAGGCTCCCAAGGCTTCTGGTCCTGCTCTTATTCCATTTATAACAGCAGGGTATCCAAATGCCGAAGACTTCAAGCAAACCCTTTTTGAGATTTCAAAAAAAGCAGATGTGATTGAAATAGGCGTTCCATTTTCTGACCCAATGGCAGATGGGGTTACGATCCAGAGATCCAGTCATATGGCCATTGAGAATGGAGTAACACTTAAATGGATATTCAATCAGCTAAAAGAAATTAATTTGGACACTCCGATTGTTCTCATGAGCTACCTAAACCCGCTTTATGTATTTGGCATGGAAGAGCTTACGAAAGCTTCACTGGAGTCTGGCGTTGACGGCTTTATTGTCCCTGACTTGCCGATCGAGGAGAGCAAAGAGCTCAATGACCGATTGTCCGAAGCAGGTCTCGCACTGATTCAATTGGTTACGCCGGCAACACCTAAAGATCGGATCGAAATGATCACTAATCATAGCTCAGGATTTATATATGCAGTCACGATCAAAGTGGTCACGGGGGGAGAAGATGCTTTATCGGCAGATGTAACAGACTACTTAAAGCAAGTTCAAGAGATTGCAAAAATACCCGTTTGTGCCGGATTTGGAATTCGAGAAAAATCAGATGTGGAAATGCTTGCCAACCATGTCGATGGAATCATTGTAGGCTCTGCAATAGTTGAAACAATAGAGCAGGGCAATAGTCCTACCGAGTTTTTGGATCAACTAAAAAATTAGAGATCAAAAAAGGAAATGTAATTCTTGAATTTGCTTTCCACTTCTCCAGCAGACTTGAAAAAATCCCCATAAGAGTAAACATGCCTCGACTTTGGCTTTCCATTTTCTATCCTTGAACCTGTTTTTTTTCTCAAACCATCATCATGTGGAATGGCAAACCTATCCAAAATGCGATGGGCAGTTTTAAATGGATCATCAACCAAATGATCAAAGCTTATGTCTATCATTTGATCTTCTGGAATAAGTCCCCGGCTATCCAATAATTTCTCGCTCGCACTTTTCCAATAAGAAAGCATTTGCTGACCAACGAGCTCTTTATCCGAATGATTTGAGAAACCAAGCCTAAGTCTATAGGCGAGATTGCTGATCGATGGCACGCTGAATTTTGGATGTCGGTGTATAAAAACAAATTTAGCATTGGGATAGACTTTTAAGATCTCATCAATATGTTCTATGTGACATGGGTCTTTTAGCAGCCACATGGTTGAACCATCTTCCGAACTCAATCCATTGAGAAACATTTGGTGAACCCTGAAGGATGATTCAAATGAAGCATTCGATATAACCTTAATGTAATTTGGCAAATTTGCAGAATAAGCAAAGCTGATGCTTTTTAGATCATAAGCAGTAATCAACTGACATTCCTCAGGTTGATCATGATGCATTGGGTGAATGTTTGTTAGATCAGGCACTACTCGATTGATACCGAGGAGCTCAAAACGTGTTTTTAATTTCTTTATTAAAACATCAAGATTGTTTTTTGATATTGTGTTTGCTTGAAAAATTTCCCAAGTAAATGGGCTCCTCAGGTTTGAGTGAGTGTGCAATAAGTTGAACAAGTAACTCGTTCCTGAACGAGGCAGCCCAGTGACAAAGATAGGCCCCTGTTGATCAAAAGAGGGAAGAGCTCCATTTAATTTTTCTAAAGATAATCTGGTTTTAAGACGTTTAGAAAGACCCTGGTAGACAAGGAATTTTCCAATAGCATTTAATTTTGCATGATCTTCATAATCACGGATCAGCACATCCAATGTGTTTCTAATATTTGGATCTATGCTTTGAAGTTCAGCGTCTAAGGCTAATTTTTTTAAATCATACAAAACAACTTTGGTATTAGTGCTTTGGTTTAGATGTTAGCAGAACAATGAGCCCAATGACGATAATTGAAAATGAAGCCAATTGGTTGAATCCCAACATGATTGCTCCAACAATCAAAAAGCCAACCCCGATGATCCCCATATAGAGCTGCCTCACAAAATATGAGAGATCAGGTTGAGGCATATTTTTTTTACTCTCTTCATCTTCGAGAATTTTTCTCATTAGTGGCGGGATCAATTCAATGGTTTTTTTAATCTCAGGAAGATCTTTATGAATTTTTTTAAATGTATTCGTGATACTCAGCTGTTCCCTTCTCCATTCTTCCATAACAGGTTTTGCACTCGAAACAAGATCAAGCTTAGGGTAGAGCTGTCTACCGAGACCCTCTATGTTAAGCAGTGTCTTTTCAAGTTGAATGAGCTGAGGTTGATTAACCATATTGAAATCTCGCGCCGTTTCAAAGAGTCTAAATAGCAGCTGTCCAAAAGATATATCTTCAAGCGGCTTGTCAGCGATGGGATCGCAGACTGTTCTGATTGCAGACTCAAATTCATTGGCCTTTGTTTCCTCTGGAACCCACCCTGCTGAAATAAAATTATTTGCAATTTGTCCATAGTCTTTTTCAAAAAACGCATTGAAGCTTTTAGCCAGGTATTCGCGGTCTTTCTCATCGAGGCTTCCTACGATTCCAAAGTCTACCGCAGCATATTTAGGATTATTTGGATCTGTGACATCGACAAAAACATTTCCTGGATGCATGTCTGCGTGGAAAAGATTGTGGTGAAAGACTTGCGTGAAGAATATTCTTACACCGTTCTTTGCCAACCGTTCAAAATTGACCCCAAATTCTTTCAGTTTTTCGATATTGTCTATGGGGATGCCATGGATTCTTTCTTGAACAAGTACATTTCTTCTGCAGAGGTCCCAATGGATTTGAGGGACTTTGATGATCTCAGAGCCCGCCCAGTTTCTTCCTATTTGTGAACAGTTTGCCGCCTCTCTCATCAGATCTAGTTCGTGCAGAACTGTCTTTTGATAATCCTCGACAACCTCTATTGGTCTAAGCTTTTTTGCAATGGTGAATTTATTGAGAAGGTTAGCAATTAGAAAAAGTATGTTCATGTCTTCTTTTATTTGATCCCAAATATTTGGCCTTATGATTTTTACAATGACTTCTTCACCACTGATAAGTGTGGCTGCATGCGCTTGAGCAACGGATGCTGAGGCTAAAGCATTTGAATCAAATTGTGAGAAGACGCTATTGATTCCATCTGGATACGATTCATGCATGATCTCTAAAACAAGATCTCCTGAGAACGGCGGAACATCATCTTGCAGCTTTGAGAGTTCTTTCGCAATGTCTTCAGGCAATAAGTCTGGTCTAGTAGACAGTGATTGACCAAACTTAATATAAAGAGGGCCCAGCTCCTCTAACGCAAGCCGAATTCTTTCGCCTCTGGGTAAATTCATTTTTCTTCTGAACCATCTTCTTGGTATTAGAAATAAGAATATTTTGGAACGATTATTTGGATCGAATTCATCGATGAGCTCGTCCAAATGAAATTTTATAAAAATATTCAGAATGGATGAGAATCTTCCCAGTGCTCTTAGAGTGGCCAAATTTAATCCTTGTATCCGATATGAAGCGCCACAATTCCGCCAGTCAGATTTCGGTACTCAGCTCGATCAAAGCCGGCGCTTAAGATCATTTGCTCTAATTTCTCTTGATCCGGATGAACACGTATGGATTCAGCAAGATATTGGTAACTTTCTCGATCATTTGCCACCCATTCACCAAGCGTTGGTAGAATGTTAAAGGAATAGATGTCATAAACAGGGGAGAGCATCTCATTGGGCTTGGAAAATTCCAGTATCAATAGCTTTCCACCCGGCTTAAGCACGCGAAACATTGATTTAAGGGCATTTTCTTTAACCGTCACATTTCTTAAGCCAAATGCAATCGTCACACAATCAAATTGATCCTCATCAAAGGGCAGTTGTTCCGCATCGCATTGAACGACCTGAATATTTTTCAGTTTTCCTCTATCCAAGAGCCTTGATCTGCCCTCTTTGAGCATGGATGGATTAATGTCTGTCATCACCACCAAACCTGATTCGCCCACTTGCTCTCTTAGGAGGGCCGCTATGTCTCCAGTTCCACCCGCAACATCGAGTGCTTTCATTCCCATTTTTAAACCCGTTTGTGAGAGCATGAAGCGCTTCCATAGTCTATGAATACCCATGGACATTAAATCATTCATCAGGTCATAGTTGGTTGCAACCGAGTCAAAGACTTCCTTAACCTTTTCAGTTTTTTCTTCTTTCGAAACTGTTTTAAAGCCAAAGGATGTTGTTTTATTGTTCTCTTTTTTATTCATTTTTTACCAGATCTTGGGTGTGCCTTGTCATAGGTTTTCGAAAGATGCTCAAAATCTAGATGAGTATATACCTGAGTGGTTGAAATGTCCTTATGGCCGAGCAGTTCTTGTACAGCTCTCAAATCACCACTTGCTTCTAGCATATGAGTCGCAAAGCTATGCCTGAGTAAGTGAGGGTAAACATCTTGTTGAAGGCCATTTTTTTTTGCCCAGTGTTTGATTCGGCTTTGAATCGACCTTCTGCTTAAGCGATTACCACGTGATCCAACGAAGAGTGCTTCTTCATCTGGACTGGCCAACTCGTTTCGACAAGCAAGCCAGTTTTTCAGAGATTTTATTGCCTCGGCCCCCATGGGCAGCATCCTTGTTTTATCTCCTTTTCCCAGAACAGTGAGACTTTTATCCGATAAGTTCAGATCAATCGGATTTAAGTGGACAATCTCAGAAAGCCTTAAACCAGAGGAGTAAATAAGTTCCATAATTGCTTTATCTCTTAGGCTTATAGGATCGCTCTCTTCAATATTCAAGAGCTGATGTATTTGCTGAATATCCAGAATACCTGGAAGTTTTTTTGCGGCCTTGGGTGTTTTTACTCCTTCGGCGGGATTGTTTTTTATCATGCCTTCTCTCAGCAGATAATTCATAAAGCTTCTGATGGCAGAAAGACGCCTCTGAATACTCTTTGCACTCAAGCCTTCAATAAAGATTTGAGAGGCATATGTTCGGATATGATGCGGCTTAACTTCTGACCAATGTGATAGTTTCTTGGGTTGCAGATATTCAGAGAAATGACCCAAGTCTCTTTGATAGCTTTTTATTGTATTTTGCGAGTACCGCCGCTCTGTTTCAAGGAATCTAAAGAATGAATTGATGAGTGCTAATGCTTCTTTCTTCATTTAAACGAAGTGGAATTGTCATCCGTTTCTGAAATATTATTTAGCACATCAAAAGCCTGATCTTTCTCGCCAAGATGAGCGAGGATTAAGGCCAACTCGGTTTGTTTTTGAGAATCGTTCTTAAATTCAATTGACCTCTCTAAACATTGCTTTGCCTTGCTCCATAGACCTTCTCTTCTTGCAACACGACTTGCAGCAAGCCACAGGTTTGGGTCTCTGGGTCTTTCTTTTAGCCAGTTATCAAGTCGAGAGGAAAGCGTTTCTAAGTCTGATAATTCAAGTTTTGAATAAAGAGATATATGATTTCCATTCCAATAAGATGGTATTGCTTTTTTCAGCTCAATCTCTGCTTTAATGTGGTCTTCATTTGCCATCCACAATACGCATTTTGCAGCGATGAAGTCGGGCTGTTTATCCAACGATCTCGGCAGACCAGCAAAAAGATCTTCCACTGTCTTTTGTCCTTTTAACTTTCTTGATAGCTTAAGAATGGTTTCCGATAGTATTTCTTCATCAATAATTTTTGCATATTTTGGCAGCTGATCAATGATTGTCGGATCGCCAACAGCGCTCTTGATTGCAAATAGTAAATTCCTTGCTTCTGAATTTTTAGACGATTCTTCCATGAGTTGATCTGCAAATTTCTGAGCCGAAGAATATTCCTCAAGACCAATGAGGAGTCTACACGCGTGAGAAAACACAAAGGTTTTGTGTTGAGGATCTTGTGCAATCAACTTTTCGGCATATTCAGAGATTGTTTTAAAATCACCTTGTTCGGCAGCAACATTCATCCGGTCAATCACAGCATTAATATTTGTTTGATCCGCTGAGATCGATGAATCAAGCTTCTTCATTGCTTTCCTGCTTAACCCTCGACCAATGTAGTCCAAGGCCTCATGATGTAATCGGACCGATCGCTCCTTGCTTCTCATGGACATTCGATTTCGAATCATTTTAGGCGACCGCCATACAACACCAAAAGTACGAATGACAACATACAAAACAATCAAGCAGCCTACAAAAGCAGGAACGGATGTTTCAATGGAGTAATTTAGAAATTCAATTAAAACGTAGCCATTATCCATGATCAGGTATTGCCAACCGATAAAGACCAAAAGCGCAAGCAGTATAAAGATTAAGAAAGACTTCATTGATTCTTCATCTCTTCAACTATTTTTAGCGTGTCCTTCATGCCAATCTCTGTTGGATGCATACGGTGTCTCTTTAATATGATGATGTTTTTAGAGAGCATTTCATTTGCATTGAAAGCACTTTGATAATAGCGAATTAACTTATCTTCTAAAGCCAGCACAGCAGCCAAATATCTTGTCTCATTTCCGGATTGAAGAGCAAGCCTAATGAGATCAATATTCAGGATAATGAGAGACTGTATGACCCGTTTTTCTTCATTTGAGAGCTTGGTGATATCCAGGCTTGATTTTGATTTAACAACAATGATGTTTGACCAGTTATTCTCGAAATTTTTGAATATGCTTTCAATCCAATTTTTTAGCCCATCAATTGTAAATGAGGCATTCGTATCTGATGTTGGCAATAAAGGAGCATCTATATCTTCAATCAACGAATCTTCAATCTGATCAATGATCACTCTGATGTCATCCATTCTATTTTCATCAATAAAGAGATCAACCGATTCAATCAATGAGGCCAACCGAATTAAAAGGCCTTCATTCTGCTCAGACAAGCCCAGAGCAGAAGTATTCGCCTGTTTAATTAAATCATTTGCCCGTTCATTGTTTCTGCCCAAAAATAACTCGGAATCAGCCAAATTTAAGAAATATTCAATTTGTAAAATAAGCCAATAATCTCTGTCTTGCCGGTCAATATTTTCGATAGAGCCAACTTTTGATTGCATCTCACTAATGAGTTTTCTCTGCTCCATAAGTTCAGCCTGAACTTTTTCTGTAATGCCTTCTAAGGTTGAAATTTCAAGCTGATAGTTGTCTTGAAGCGTTGAATTCTCAATGAGAAGCGAAGATATTTTCTTATTGGTTTGATAGTGATTCCAACCAGAGCCAGTCGCAAAAAGGACTATGACCAACAAGACAAATATGCTGGTTATTGAAGGCCTTCGTTTGTTTTCCTTTGCATTCATATGAAATCAAATCAAATATTACTCTCCATTGATGATAACCAAGTTTACTCAGTGAATCGATGACTTGTTACAGATCATCAGCAATCCAAGCAATATTGGTTTATTTTTTTAAAAAATTAGAAAGAGGGATAATGGAATTCTATGTTTTGCTTGAGATCTGATGAAAGACTTTTCGCAACAGGGCAATTCAGAGCAGATTTTTCCAGTAGTTTTCTTTCGTCTTCTGAAAAATTCACAGGAAAATAAAAATCAATTTTGATTTCAGTGATTCTTCTTGGGTCTGTTCCCATGAATTTATCAATTTTTGCCTCGGTCCCCTCGATTATCAATCCTTTTCTTTTGGAGACAATCCCCATGATGGTCATCATGCAGTTAGCAAGAGAGGTCGCAACGATATCGGTTGGTGAAAAGGCCTCTCCTTTTCCCTCGTTGTCTGTTGGAGCATCCGTGATGTATGTTTCACCAGATTGTGTATGAACACTGTGTGTTCTTAACTCTCCTGAATATTTGGAGGTGGACGTGGTCATCGTTTAAGCAATGACTTTAAATGACCCTTTCATGATGGCGTAATGGCCAGGAAAAGAGCAGAAGAAAGTATAGTCATCGCCCGCTGAAAGACTTCCAATTGAAAAAGTCACTGAGGTTTCTTCTCCGCCACCAATGATTGAGGTTGCAGAAAGGACGCGATCATCTCCCACTGGCACGTAGTTGTTTTCCAAGCCTGCTCCAGCAGCAGCCGTCGCCACAGGCATGAAATCTGAATCAGTAGTAAGCACCCAGTTGTGACCCATGACCTCTGCAGCCATTACACCGGTGTGCTTTAAAGTAACGGTTACACTGGCACAAGCTGCGCTGACTTTCATTTCCTTGAGATTGAATTGAAGCATGTCATTGCCCTCGATGACTTGTTCGCATGAGTCTGCAGCATTCCAAGAATCAACAACCGAGTCATCCGAAGAATTGTCCGCGCTTGCAACGGCTGTTTTATCTTCAAGTACAAATACAGGCTTGATTCTGTCCCCAACATTTTTTTCTGGGTGAAATTTACTGGTCGTTCTAGAAACCTGACCTTTGATCATGCTTCCGCCGACATCGCTCATGCCTTCAAACACTAAAGTTATAATGGCACATGCAACTATGAAAATTACAAATCTTTTGACTGAAAATCCTAAACCTGAATCGCTCACATAAACTCCTTATTGTTGCCCTCATCGATCATCACAATGATGACATCATTTTTTATTCGCTGTGAAGTATAAAACCAAATGTTTTTGTAATAAAGAGGATAAAGCTATATTTTTTGTATATGTCTTTCTCAAGAATTGAAAAAATACACTTTGTTTTGAATCCCAATGCAGGAAACGGTAGCCCATTAAAGATTTTTCCTGAGATAGAAGAAGAGCTCATATCGAAGAATGTCAAATACACCGTCTTTAAGAGCCAAGGAAAGAACGACATTTTCAATCATGTCATCTCAGATGAAATGCCTGAGTGCGATGTAATTTGTGCATTGGGTGGAGATGGAACCATTCATGAAGCAGCAGACGGCCTTATGCGGTCTGGAAAGGCCTGTGATTTAGCTTTCTCGGTTATTCCATCAGGTACTGGCAATGCTTTCGCGCAGACTCTAGGAGAGCTAAAGCCCAAAAAGGCAATCCAGAAAATCCTTCAAGGAGAAAGACTGAAAATTGATGCTATGGAAATCAGGCAAGGCCCCAAGGTTTCATACGCAGTCAATATCATTGGCTGGGGAATGGCTTCCAGAGTCAATCAAATCTCAGATCAACTTAGAATACTGGGCGGTATCAGGTACAACATTGCATCATTGATTGGAATTGCCACCATGAAAAAAAAGAAGCTGATATTGAGAATGAATGATGAAGTGATTAAAGAAGATGCCCTCTTTTTTCTTGCTCTCAATACTGTTTACACTGGAAAGGGCATGAAGATGGCGCCCGATGCTGATTTCAGTGACGGACTGATTGACATCATCATGTTTAAAAGTGCGACAAAGTTACAAGTGGTTAATATTTTCTTAAAACTATTCTCTGGGAAGCATATATTTGATTCCAGAGTGACATATAAGCAAGTAGAGAGTTTTTCAATAGAGAGCGAAGGCGATGATCTGAATATTGATGGTGAAAATCAAGGATTTACCCCGATTGATGTTCGCGTGATCAAAAAATGCATAACTTTGATCAAATGATTTAGAATATCGAAATTGATATGAAATTTAATAAAAAAGTCCCGCTCTTTATTCTGATCATTTGTTTGCTTCTGACAATCGTCTCTACGTACAAGGAGCATGAGAAGAAAGCACTCTATGGCAATGCTCAAAATCTTAAGATGCATTTCTCAGCTCTATATATAAAGCTTTAGTGGACCCTCTAATAAAGGCAGCAAAAAATAAGTGTCTTTCTTTTGAAGGCATTCATGAAACGCTTAAAAAATCCAATCTATTTTTAGATGAATCCATAAAGACATCATTCAGAATCAACCCTTTGATTGAAAAACCAGAAGCAGCCGAAATCAGTTTAGATGGTTTTAGAATGAACATTTCAGCAAATGTGAGTGAACATCCAGTCTCCGGCGAATGCATCAACCCAGAACCCTTTGAAGTGATCTCCTGGCAGACCAATACTTTTAGCTTGGAAGAGGGTTGTGAAACCCCACCTGATAGCGGCATCAAGAGAAAGACATTTGAAAGGTCAGAGGATTCAATTGAGTATTTTTTCAGTCAAATATCCAAAATTCAATCGCGTTCATAACGATCTTCATACCGAGTGATATCTTCTTCACTCAGAACATCACCAATTTGAACCTCAATAACTTTTAGCACTTCATTCGAGTTATTGCTAAGTCTATGTTTTGATTGAAGAGGGATATTTGTCGACTCATACTTTTTTAGATCGAAGACCTCATCATCGCACTCTACTGTCGCCACCCCTTCTACAACATACCAAAACTCGGAGCGGTGCTCATGAGATTGAAGAGAAAGTATTTCTCCTGGATTGACAGTCATTCTTTTCAATAAGTAGCCATCGCCTTTTTCGAATGTTTTGTAACCACCCCATGGCTTTTCCACTTCTCCTCCGACCAGACTTGAGCTTGACTGTATTTTCCCGCCTCCAACATTAAAGACCATCTCTATGCCATATTTTTCGCAAGCAAGAGATTCAGGTATATCGGCTTCATTCTTGCGATCACCACCATTTGCAAAACATGCAATATCTTCTTCTTGAGCAAGCCATTCTATTGTTTTACAAACCGTCATGTCTTCATCAATGGATTCCACTGCTCTGTCAACGCCTTCAAAACCTTCAAGGATTTCTAGTCGCTCTTCAATTGACATAAATGCGTAGCCTTTTTTATCCATTAAAAAGCGGTCACAGTTGGCTATTACAATTAATTTTGTGCCAAGTTTTGCAGCATCCTGGATCATTCTCAGGTGTCCAATGTGAATCGGATCAAAGCCCCCACTGATGACTACTGTTCCATCAAACTTCATTTCTTAACTCCTCTTTTATGTATGGCATATAGTGACAAAAAACATTTACAAACTTTTCTCCATCCAGTGGAGCAGGTCTTCCGTGGTCGAGTGTAGCGCTTTCATAAAATATTACCTCTCCTGGCGATAGGAAGATTTCATGAACATTTTTTTGATGATCCTCAATTTCTAGAGCCCATGGAGTATCCACCTTTTGATCAATATTGACTATGACGCCGATGATATGAGTTTCCTCCCTGTCGCGATGCGGCTTTAATATTGCTCCTCGATTATAGATTCTCACTCCGTAAACATAGGTAGGAAGCAATCTGATTCCAGACCAATCTTCAACTTTACTCAATAATGACTCGTGAATTTCATCTCTGAGATCGTTTGGCATTTCAATGGTGTGGCTTGCCGAACCTTTTCCTTCCGTTTCAATGTATCCACCAGCAACGTTCTCAGCTTGCAGCGAAGCACTGTTTTTATCATAGAAATCGAGTACTTTCTTATGGAGGTCTTTATTCAGATTATCTTTCTTGAAGCCAACATCGGTATAGACTGGAATTTCTTTATGGGCTTCTTTAAACGCATGAACCATTTTTTGTATGCCTTCTTCCTTTGCGGATTGCTGCTTTTGTGGCTGCAGTTGAAAGCTGCCAACACTGGCATTCATTTCTGCCGCTATAAGCTCAGGATGAAAACCATTGTGATAGAGTATTGAGTAGAGTTCATTTTTGTCGCAACCTCGATCCATGTTTTCAGAGAGCCATTTTTTCCATTCATTCGACAGTGTTTTTTCTTCACATGAAAAAACACCGATTTTTCTCTGAGTATTCTTTTTGTATTGATCATAGTCAGGATAGTGAGCGCAGACAGTCGGCCATACTTTTTCTTTTTCTTCGGCCGTTAATTTTTTCGCGAGATAATATTTTTTTTCTGAGCCAATTTGAACAGAAATCCTTGGATTGGCCATGACATTAAAATACCAACTGGGATGCATTGGCATTCCACCCATCGATGCCACAAGCACTGGCTTATCATCATCCAAGACTTTGATGAGTGGTATATTTCTTAGTTTCCCTGTTTTGGAGCCAAAGACAGAAAGCACCATGATTGGATATTTTCCAGCCCATTGGCCCCAGAGTTTACCTCTGCTTATTTTATAAACAAAAACATTCATCCTAGAAATAAGCTTCAGAACCTTTCTGATTCGTGACGCTTCTTTTATGGAGTATTTTTCTTTATTCATTTTGATTGAATTATATCATTTGCAATTTTTCCAAGGATTGGGACTGCAGCACCCAGTTCACCTGCATTTTTTGCTGAAGCATTGCCCATGATAGATCGCTTATAGACTCCTTGAGCGATTCCAGCCAATCGAAAGAAGCCAAAAGCGAGATAAAATGGCCAGTTTGGAATATGATCAATCCCCATTTTATTGCAATAGGATTCAATGTATTCTTCTTCAGTTGGAATTCCGGTGCCCTCTAAATTGAGCCCATACAAACCAGGTGTGATGCCTATTTTAGGGATATACCAATTCATGCACTGATAAGCTAGATCAGCATAAGGATGACCAATAGTAGACAGCTCCCAATCGAGAACAGCTAGAATTTTATTTCCTGAGTGGCTGAAGATCATGTTATAAAGTCGGTAATCGCCATGAACAATGGAAATCATACCATCGTCACTGGGCATATTATCTTCAAGCCAGGTAATCAATGATTCAATCTCAGGGTATGCTTCAGTTTCTGCTGCACGGTACTGCTTTATCCACCGGCCAACTTGCCGTTCAAAATAGTTTCCTGGTTTTCCAAAATCCATCAATCCTTCTTTTTCTACATCTATACTGTGCAGGGCTGCCAATACATCCACAGTTTGTTCATAGATCTCCTTTCGATCATTTGAATTTGAGTCGGGCAATGTTGGATCCCAATGGATTTTGCCCTCCACATGATCCATGAGATAAAAAATGGTTCCAATTACCTCTGTATCCTCACAAAGCATCAGTGTTCTGGGAACAGGAACAGACGTTGATTCTAGTGCTTTTATGATTCGGTACTCTCTATCTACCGCGTGAGCCGATGGCAATAATTTTCCAGGCGGCTTCTTTCTTAAAACATATTTTCCATTGGTCGTGATCAAAAGATAAGTTGGATTTGACTGCCCAGTACCGAATTTACTGATTTCTTTGAGTTCTCCGGTTTCAGGAAGATTGCTTTCAAGGAATTCAGAAAGCTTTTGATGATCAAGTGAATGAACAGAGTTTTTATTCAAGATGATTA
>ERZ802830.711-NODE-711-length-32783-cov-8.71945_pt1 | contig 32783 bp, 31 predicted proteins | sample MGYA00345654_ERZ802830 | MGnify/ENA primary metagenome ERZ802830 (study PRJEB30503, sample SAMEA104212375) | marine metagenome | biome: Westerlies Biome; feature: [SRF] surface water layer (ENVO:00010504) within the epipelagic zone...; material: water... | reverse complement strand
GTCTACGGGATCGCCGACAGCCTGCACCCCCGGCCACGTTGCCGCGGCAGATCGAATCCGATCGATCATGGCCGTGTGGTGCGCCGCTTGTGCTTCCCAGTGGGGTTCGACGAATTCCGCCGCGGCAGCCGCTGCGGCGACTGCCGCGACGTCGGGGAAGCCGCCGACCCATCCGCGGTCGGGAGCCTCGTCCGGTCGCCATCGAACGTCAGGCGAGACAACCAGCGCCGCGCACCCCGGGGGCCCGCCCCAGTCACGAGGAACCGCGACCAGGACATCCCAGGCATCACCGATGGCCCGATGACCGGCCACTTGAGCGGCTTCACTGACCATCGGAATCCCCGCGTGCCGACACAGAGCGTGAACTTCCTGCACCGGCTGCACCGTCCCGACCTCGGCATTGGCTTGCTGAACGCAGACCAGAGCCGCGCCATCACTGATGGCGGCGGAGAATGCTTCGGAGTCAATGCGGCCGAACGCATCGACCGGAATGGTGACGGTTTCCACCCCGGGGCAGGCGCGGGTCGCGAAAGTCACGGCCATGGATTCGGTAGCACCAACGAGGATGCGCGCGGGGGCTCCGGCGGAGAGGCGGGCCTGGTACAACCCCATGATGGCTGCCCGCAACACATCGGACCCGGAACTTCCGACGAAACAGGAGGCCACCGGCACACGCAGAAACTCGGCGATCGCAGCCCGCGCGGTGTCGAGAACCAGCCCGGCGCGACGGCCGTGGTGGTGCAGCCGAGCAGGGTCGGACCAGCCTTGCTCCAGAGCTGCGACCAGGGCCTGGGTTGCGACCGGAAGGACGGGCTGGCCTGCGACGGCATCGAGGTAGCCGACCAGCGGTGCAGGTCCGGGGTTCGGCCAAATTTCGGGTGTCTGAGGAGCGGAGACCGGCGAGTGCGGATCGGACATAGGCGCACGCTAGCGGGAGTGGTGGATGTCACCTTCCATCCGCCATTTACTCCCTCTCCCCGGGGGGCTCGAGGGTGCTCGGTGCGCTAGTCTTCGAAGAGGTTCTTCTGATGGAAAAGACTCGGGTTGGCGCTGGACAAGAAGGGTGTTTCGTGGATCACGACGTGGCTGCCCGCCTGCGTGCGAAGACCGGGCGATCCCGGTCGAGCCGGGCTCTCATCGGGACCGCAGCACTCGCGCTCACGGGTCTCGCTCTCGCCGGCTGCACCGCCAACGAGGCGTTCTTCTTCGACCTCCCGGAGCCGGCTTCGGCGGAGGCGCCCATCATCCAGAACCTGTGGAACGGATCGTGGATCGCCGCATGGGCTGTCGGCATCGTCACCTGGGGGCTGATGATCTGGGCCGCTATCGCGTACCGGCGTCGGCACGCCAACGAGGTGCCGGAGCAAACCAAGTACAACCTCCCGCTCGAGGCGCTCTACACGATCGTCCCGCTCATCATGATCCTCGGCCTTTTCTGGTTCACGGCTCGGGACCAAAGTGAGATCTTGACCCTCGACAATGATCAGCAGCAGACGGTCGGTGTCGTGGGCTTCCGCTGGTCGTGGGCTTTCAACTATGTCGATCAAGACGCCTACGACGTCGGTGTTCCCTACGGCGAGGGGTCGCCCGGTGAGCCACCGACCCTGTACCTGCCGGTCGACGAGAAGATCCGCTTCGAGTTGAACTCACCGGATGTCATCCACTCCTTCTGGGTTCCGTCCTTCCTGTTCAAGATGGACGTCGTCCCCGGGAAAACCAATGCCTTCGAGTTGACCCCGGACAAGATCGGCACGTACGCCGGAAAGTGCGCGGAACTGTGCGGCGTCGACCACGCCCGGATGCTGTTCCAGGTGAAGGTCGTCGAGCGAGACGAGTTCGACGCCAAAATGGGTGAGCTGCGCGCGAAGGGTCAAACAGGGAAGCTCGATAGTGATCGCATCAACAGTGATGGACAACGCCCCGAGGAGCGCAGGCTATGACTCTTCTGAACGAGCCCCCCGTCACGAGCAGGACGACCGAAGCGCCGGTTTATACCCCGCGCCGGCCGAGCATTGGCAAGGCGATCGTTAATTGGGTGACATCGACCGACCACAAGACCATCGGCTACATGTACATCTTCACCTCGATGATCTGGTTTTTCATCGCCGGGCTCATGGCGCTGGTCATCCGAGCGGAACTCGCCCTTCCGGGGCTGCAAGTGATCTCCCTCGAGCAGTACAACCAGTTGTTCACCATGCACGGCACCATCATGTTGCTGCTATTCGCAACGCCGCTCTTCGTCGGATTCGGCAACGTGATCATGCCGCTACAGATCGGCTCCCCGGACGTCGCCTTCCCCCGGCTAAACATGTTTGGCTACTGGCTGTTCCTCTTCGGTGGCCTGATTGTGGGAGCCGGCTTTCTAACCCCCGGCGGAGCCGCGTCCTTCGGCTGGTTCGCCTACGCACCGCTGAGCAACGCTGTCTTTTCCCCGAGCGCCGGCGCAGACTTGTGGTTCATCGGCTTGGCGGTCGGTGGCCTCGGCACCATTCTGAGTGGGGTCAACTTCGTCACGACCATCATGACCATGCGCGCACCGGGCATGACTATGTTCCGGATGCCCATCTTCACCTGGACGATCTTCATCACGTCGGTGCTGGTCCTGGTTGCTTTCCCGGTTCTTGCTGCTGCTCTCGTGGTGATGTTCATCGACAGAACCTTCGGCTCGGTCGTCTTCCTGCCCGAAAACGGCGGAGCTATCTTGTGGCAACACCTGTTCTGGTTCTTTGGCCACCCCGAGGTGTACATCATCGCGCTGCCGTTCTTCGGCATCGCCAGCGAGATCATCCCGGTCTTCTCTCGTAAACCCGTCTTCGGCTACAAGGGCTTGATCTTCGCCACCATGGCAATCGGAGCTCTCAGCTTCGCAGTGTGGGCGCACCACATGTACGTCACGGGTTCGGTCTATCTGCCGTTCTTCGCCTTGATGACAATGCTGATCGCCGTACCGACGGGCGTGAAGTTCTTCAACTGGATCGGCACCATGTGGCGGGGCTCCATCTCCTTCGACACGCCCATGCTGTGGACGATGGGTTTCATGGTCACCTTCCTGTTCGGAGGCCTGACCGGAATTATCTTGTCGGCACCACCGCTGGATTTCCACGTATCCGATAGCTACTTCGTTGTCGCTCACTTCCACTACGTCGTCTTCGGAACCGTGGTCTTCCTCATGTTTGCGGGTCTGTACTTCTGGTGGCCCAAGATGACCGGCAAGATGCTGAATGAGCGTCTGGGCAAAATCCACTTCTGGCTGCTGTTCATCGGATTCCAGGTCACGTTCCTGGTTCAGCATTGGCTCGGAGTGCAGGGCATGCCACGCCGGTACGGGGACTATCTGCCGGTCGACGGCTTCACCACGTTGAACATCGTTTCGACCGTCGGTGCAGCGATCCTCGGCATCTCGACTCTGTTCTTCATCTGGAATGTCTTGACGACCATGAAGAACGCCCCGAAGGTCACCGTCGACGATCCGTGGGGATGGGGAGGCTCGCTGGAATGGGCAACGAGTTGTCCGCCACCGCGGCACAACTTCACGTCGCTTCCCCGCATTCGATCCGAGCGCCCCGCATTCGATCTCCACCACCCGGAACTGGCGCCGCCCAGTGCACGGTCACAGCCCCAGATCAGCACGAGCGCCAGCCAATCTGGTGGAGGCCCCTCGTGAAGATCGAGGGCTGGACGTTCGCGCTCGGATTCCTCTTCTTCTGGGCGATCAGCGGGGCCTACTGGTACCTGAGTCGCGATGAGGTGGGCACCACCCTTCTCGTCTTGACTGGGGCACTCGCCTTTCTCGTCGCCTTCTACGTCCTCTACACCGCCAAGCGCGTGTACCCCCGGCCCGAAGACCGATCCGATGGCGAAATTGATGAGGCCGATCCGGAGTACGGATTCTTCAGCCCCCATTCGTGGTGGCCGCTCGTGGTGGGCCTGGGGGCAGCAACGATTGCCATGGGTTTGGTCTTCGCCGTGTGGGTCATTGTTCTCGGTGGTGCCGTGCTGCTGCTAGGCATCGTGGGTTGGCTCTTTGAGTACTACCGGGGCGAGTTCGCTCGCTAGGCCTGTCCGACGGCGCGCCGACGCTCAGCGCGCCTTGGTGAGCGAGTCCTGCCACCCGGGGTCCTTGCACCAAATTCGGGGGAATACGGCATACTTTCGTCGCTTTCTGAAAAGAGTGTGTGAGAGGGCTGAGGTGACTGATGTCCGGCGTCGTTGACTTCGTTGCGGGTAACCCCCTGTTGTCCCTGATCCTGCTGGGCGTTCTCCTTTTCGTCATTTTTGACCTGCTTGTGAGCCGTCGCAAGCGGCGAGCCAAGCGCGTGTCCTTAGAGCAGGGACTGGTGAGGAGCGATACTCCGCTCACCACATCCGACGTAGACGGTGACGCCGACCACGATTCGGAGGAAACGTCCGAGCAGCTGTTGCCGATTCTTCCCACGACAGTTCCTAGCGGCGATAACAGTGCTGGATCCGACGATCCGGCACCGCGTGAGGAGAATCCGATGGGGCCAGGGCACGACGAGCCTGTGTCCATGGACTCAGAGACAGGCCCCGAGCTAGTTCAAGTGGAACCGCGGCCCGAGCGGATTACCGTGAACGACCTTGTCGAGCAATCTTCACCCGAGGAAGCTCGAGCTCACGTTCTTCGAATTGTCGAAGAGCGTCGAAGCCTGAACAAACGCGACACCGCACCGGTGAATGCAGGAGAAGACTCTGAGCCCGAAGAGACATCTGCTGAGGTGCAGAACCAAAGTCAAGACGATTCTCTCCAGGATGAGGTTTACGACACCAGCGTCAATGCCGTGAGCGAAAGCAGTCCGGAGTTTCAAGCACTGAAGGAAAAGGTTCGAAACTTCTATGTGGAACTGAAGGCGAAAGAAGGACAACTGGCAGAGGACCGCGCCGACCTTGAGCGAGCGAAATCGGCATTTGCTAGGGAGCGTGTGCTTACGTCCCAAAGGGATGACGACTCGTCGTCCGTATTGAATGCACTGGGTGAACAACACGAAGTGATTGGACGTGAACAGCGCGAACTCAGCACGGAGCGCAGTGCATTGCGCGAACTACGCGCTGAACTTGAAGGGACACGCTCTGCGCTGGAGGATGAGCGCGTCCAGATCGTAAGGGACCAGGCCAATATTGAGTCACTGCGAGAGCAACTTGAAAATTTGCGAGACGAAATGGAGACGGCTCGTGAGAAGTTGGTGACCGATGCGGCCGAAATAGATCTGCTGGAGAAGAAGCTACTGAAAGACAGACTTGCTCTAGAGCAGCAGGTGGAAGTTAGCCGGCAGGAGCTCAGTGATCTAGAAAGCAGGGAAGCCTCACTTCTCGCGCAACAAGACCAGATGAAAGCTCGAGAGCAAGAGGTCGAGCGACGTGAGAAGTCAGCGACTCAAGTGGGCCGGGACCTGGATGAGAGGCAAGAAGCCGTAAGTGAATTTGAAGAGAGACTTTCTGAACGTGAGGCGGCTGTGTCGCTTCGGGATGACGACTTAGCCCAACGGTCGGACGAAATGCGTCGTCGAGAGGTTCTCCTTGAGGAGCAGCAGGACGGACTCAATCAAGAAGAGCTTTCGGCCAAGAGTCGGGAAGAGGAATTGAGCCGGCTTGCGAATGATCTCCAAGTGCGCGAACAATCATTAGAGGAGTGGAAGAGCGATGTTGAGGCGCAGGCGGCCGAGTTGAATACTGCGCGGGCTGAATTCGAGCAGACGCGCGTTGTCTGGCTGCAGGATACGGAGAGCCGCGAGCATGAGCTTTCCAGCGTCGAGAATGCAGCCCGACAAGCGAAACACGAGGCCGCGATCCTGCAAGATGAGCTGGCCAAAGAGCGAGATCTATTGCAGGGAACCAGATCTTCTCTCGATAATGAGCGTGCCCGATTGGTTGAGGCGCGGTCGATGACGGAGGCAAGTCACCGGGAGACCGCGGTGGACCGAGACGAATTGGCCTCAGTGAAGTTGGAGCTTCAATCTGTACGCCTTGAGTTGGAAGAAGCGCGGGAGCGCCTCGTCAACGAGACACGGAGGCGCTCTGAGGCAGAAGAGGGTCGTCGTGCGGCCAAAGAGGCTCTCACCAGTCGTGAGGGCCGCTCGGCATATCTCGACGCCAGCGACCCACGGTATGCCCGTCTTCTTGACCGCAAATGGGACCTATGGTCCAGCGGCGAGCGCTAATTATAGAGGGAAAATCCTGACATTTGTGGCGACACGCGGGTGCTGTCGTTAGTATTGAGACCTCAAGAAATGGAGTATTTGTGTCGATAACGCCTGTAAGCACGGGGGATTCCTTGACCCCTGCGCAAATTCTCGAGCAACTGCAAAAGCGCGTGCAGGAATTAGAGCGGGAACTTGCGGACGCCAAAACCGCAGTTCACGACAACAGGCGACTTCAGGACCTCAGTCCTGACGAACTTTCGCTCGTTGCTGTCGGAGCGGCTGGAGACATCATCAAGGCCGCACAAACGCAGGCAGCGGAGATTCGACGCGAAGTTGAGGAGAACCAAAGGCACTCTAGCGAGAAGATTCAGGCCGCTCTCGCGCGTGCCCAAGACCGCGCAACTGAACTCGTCACAGACGCTGAGACTGCGAGTGCAGAAACAACATCTAAAGCGCAGGCGGCCGCGGAAGAGATCTTGGAGCGCGTGCGAACAGAGGCTGGCGCCATGACAGCTTCTGCTCAAGTGGAGGCAGAACGCATTCGAGATGAGGCTAGGAGGATTTCAGACGCCTTAGTCCTCGAGGCTCAAACCCGTTTGGAAGTGGCGCTTCGATCTGCTGATGAAGCAGTCAGTGCTGCTAACGATGAAGGACGGCAGATTGTTGAGGCGGCTCGGTCAATGGCAGATTCCTTGCGGGATGACGCGCGATCCGAAGCCCGAGGGTCACTCAGAACCTCTCTCGATGAGATCCGTGTTCAGGAAAATGACATGACAAGCCTCCTGCATGAGACCAGCTCAATGCGCAAGGCGATTGACGGAGCTCTCCAGACAATCCTCACGGCGATGGACACAGCAGCAGCAGAATCGGCCCGCGTGGAAGCATCCAATCGCTCTTTCCTCGCATCCATGACACAGATGCGTTCGGAACTTGAGCGACGCCTTGGGCCACCATCGCAAGCAAGTTAGCGAGCTACAGCATAGATGAACGAGGTTAGTACGAAGGGGCTCGCACGCATAGCTGTCCTCCTCATTTCGATAGCAATGCTCCCGCTTGGTTCTGGTATAGCCTGGGCCGGTGGAGGACCACTCCCAACCGAGCCATTGCCGAGCATGGCGCCATCAGAACCACCCACCACCGCACCAGAGCCCACCACCGCACCAGAGCCCACCACCGCACCAGAGCCCACCACCGAGCCAACATCGAATTCGAATCAAGGCGGCGAGGCCGATTCGTCGAAAGCGCCGGGCGCTCCCGTGTCGGCCGAAACGCCTCTGACAGATTCCGTAGCGACGAATGCGAGCAGTTCCTTTGTGCCCTGGGCCTTGGCGATCGTTGGTGCCGCGCTCCTTGCGGCGCTTGTGGCAGGCGTCATTTGGTCCTTACGTAGGCAAACAAGTCAAGATGAGACGTTGACCGTCCCGGAGCCTGAATCGGCAATGAACCCGAGTGTTTCTGAACCAATAGGCGGGAGTGTCGCCCCCCGTGACGTCAACCAACTTGAGTGGTCTGATCTGAGCGATACTGATCGCCTTGCCTTTGAAAACGCAGCCAAGAAGTTAGGATTTAGCTAATGACAGATGTGTAAGTGCGTGAGATCAACGCGGAGAATCTGTAGTCCACCGCCGACTTTGACTGCACTTGGACTTAAAGGTCTGCGACGTGACAGGACCGAGGGTTTGGGTACGAAGGTGTAACGTCAAGGTTCTTAAAGTTGGAGTTGAGTTCACAAGCAAGAATATGCGAGGAGGCCATCGGCATGGGGTTCGGTGACGCAGTACGCACCTGTTGGAAGAAGTACGGTGATTTCGACGGACGGGCCGTCCGCTCAGAGTTCTGGTGGTGGGTGCTTTTTATGGTGCTGGTGCAGTTCGCAGCGGCGATCGTCTTGACCATCGTCTTGATCATCTTCCAGAATCTTGGATTCCTGCAATGGCTTTCGGTCTTGATCTTCATGGTGATCGTGCTCGCCTTCATCCTGCCGTCCATCGCGGTCTCCGTGCGGCGCCTTCACGATCGAGACCTGTCGGGCTGGTTTTACTTGCTCGGGTTCGTTCCTTTCGGGGGCCTCGTACTGTTCATCTTCTACGTTCTGCCGGGGACTCCGGGCCCCAATCGCTACGACGTGTAGCGGCGATTGACGCTTATGGGCTGTCGCTGGCGGGCTGTCGTTAGGTCGACCGCCAGTCCGCTGAGGACGGCCGTCCCCGCAAGAGCATCGATGGCCTCGACATCGACAAGTGCGTTGACGTTGGCCTTGGCCCAGCCGTGCGGAATACACAGGCATCCCGGTGCGATGTCGTCTCTGACCGTGGCGGGGAGAGTGATGGAACCTGTCGCACTGGACACGGTGACGTCCGCTCCGTCGAGCACACCGAGATCTGAGGCGTCATCGGGGTGAATGAGCACGGTAGGAATATTGGATCCGCCAGTGAGGGTGGGCAGACCTTTCATCCACGAGTTGTTGCTGCGCAGTTGACGCCGGCCTACCAGGGTGAATCGCGGTGGAGAACTGTCGCTGGCGAGCAGGCGTGAGGCACTGGCGAGTGCATCCAGCAGCACGGGCGGCGCAACATCAATGCGCCGGGACGGGGTCCGCAGGACCTCGGGCAAGCGAGGTTGCAGCAGCCCGAGATCGATTCCGTGGGGGGTGTCGATGAGATGCTGCAGGGTCAACCCATCGGGGTACGCACCGAACCCATCACCGTACGGACCCGACCGGATCCGCAGGTCCAGGATTCGATCCACACCGCTGCGGTGCGCCACCGCCTCGAGAAGTTCCTCCGGCGATCGCCCGTGGGCTCGGGAAGCGGCATCGTTACCTGCCTGGGCGGCGACGGTGTAGGAGATGAGGTCATCAATCTGCGCCGCGGTCGGCTCCTCGCCGGAGACAATCCCGGCTGCGATGGCGGCCAGTTGGGCGACCACCTCGGTTTCGTCTTTCTCGCCATCCGGGATAGGCAGGAGTGCGGGTGAGTAACGAGCCTGATTACGCACGGCCAGGTTGTTGAAGACGACATCGTGCTGGGGTCGGGTCAGCGGTGAGGCCACGGGAAGGATCACGTCGGCGAGGCGGCTGGTAGCGGTGATGTAGGGGTCGACGCTGACCAGCAGATCGAGCTGGCCGAATGCGAAGGTCAGTCGATCCTGGTTGGGGGTCGACACGATCGGATTGCCGCCGATGACAAAGACCGCTCGTATGCGCTCACCCGTCTCGGGATCCGGTGTGTCGATTTCCTCAGCTAGTGCGGACGCGGGGAACTCTCCGAGAGCGCTGGGAAGCTCGCGTACTCGCGTGCGCCGTCGACCAGGGATCTGCACACCGTGCCCGGTGCCGGGTGTTCCCTCCGTGGAGGGACCGCCAGCAACGGGGAGGGCGAACATCACGCCGCCGGGTCGATCCAGCGAGCCGATCGCGATGTTGATGATGTCGATTAGCCACGAGGCCAGGGTGGCCATCGGCGTGACTGCATCGTTGTTCGTGAGTCCCGAGGTTGTGGTGCCCATGCGCCCGTACACGGCAGCGCTGGGAGCATCCAACAGTTCCTGCGCGATACGCCGCGTCACGGCTGCATCGATACCGGTGAAGACCGCGGTGGCTTCGGGTGAGAAGTCGGCAAGACCCGACGTGACCTGATCCCACTGGGCAGAATCGATCCATGGTTCGGCTGCGGCTAGGCGCGTGTGTTGGGTGACGAGATGTGCCAAGGATGCCAGCCACAGGGCGTCGGTGCCGGGGCGAATGGGCAGGTGCTCGTCGCTTGCCGCCGCCGTTCGCGTGCGCACCGGATCGACCACCACGACGCGTCCCTTGCGTCGTCGAAGTTCCCGGAGACGTCCCGGGAAATCCGCCGCCGTCATCATCGAGCCGTTCGACACCAGAGGATTTGCTCCAAGGATGAGGAAGTAGTCAGTGCGGTCGATATCGGGAACTGGAACCGACAGCGCCGTGCCGTACATCAGCGCGCAGGCAACCTGTTTGGGCATTTGATCGACCGTGCTCGCGGAGAATCGTTGAGTGGTGCCGAGGGCCTTGATGAATGCGGGTAGGTAGAAGGCCCCCGACAAGTTGTGGACGTTGGGGTTGCCCAAGAACAGACCCACCGAGGACGGACCGTGGTCCCGCAGGATGGGGCCCAGACGCTCACGGATGAGGTCGAAAGCTTCGTCCCAGGTGGATGGGGCCAGTGTCCCGTCCACCTGACGAATCATCGGTTGGGTGAGCCGATTGGGGTCGGCGTGGAGTTCGCCGAGTGCCACGCCCTTCGGACAGATGTAGCCGTGACTGAACACGTCCTCGGAGTCGCCACGGATGTCCGTGACCTGGTCGCCGTCGATGGTCATGGTCAGTCCGCAGGTGGCCTCACACAGGGGGCAGACGCGAAGTGCCATGACGAGATCTTGCCAGGCGTGGCGTTGCTCCGCAGCGAAAGAACCAAGGCGTTGAGAAGGCTGCGTTGGACACCGATGTGTGCGTATCCTGGGACGAAGGGTCTTTAGAAGGGATGTCTTGCGTGAATGTCCGATTGATCGTTTCGGTGGCCGCCGCTACTGCACTGGCCATGGCCCTGGTGGCTCCTGCACAGGCCGCCCAGTTCACCAAGTCGACCAAGAAGACGCCGGCACAAGGTTCGTTGTCGCTGGATATGGGTCCGAGCGTTTTCGCCGAACTGAAGAGGCAAGGCCTGAGCTTCTACAGCATCGGTGGACCGAGTGTTGGGTTGGGTGACAACGGTGGGCTCGGAATGGACTTCAACGTGCGGGCCGTTGATGGCACAGGCCGCACCTTCACCGACAACGAAGGGTTCAGCGTCGCGTGGTGGAACGGCCCCGGCAATCGCTTCTTGTACGTGGGGAGCCCCACGTTGATCCGGGACGGTCGCAACGGCACGATCACTGCTCGGGTGTTTGCCAACAACCCCGGCGATGGCACCGGCGATTGGGGACGCATCACGCTTCTTGATGTCGAAGGGCTTCGCTCGACGAAGATTGACGGAAAGCCCAACGGCTACCAAGGCCGATTGACGCTGCATGATGGCGTTGATGTTCTCTTGAACCGCGCGCTATTCAATCGCGACTTCGATGCGGGCCCCTTTACACCCGGCATGCGACTCGGATCATTCTTCATGGATGTTGCGCCTCAGGGGTGAGGCCACGGCGGGTCGGCGAAGCGCTCCGCGGTGCTACCCGACGCCATAAGAACCCAGAAGCCCCCGCCTACAGGCGGGGGCTTCGTTGTGGGGTTGGGAAAGGGCAGCGCCCTACGTGTTGTTGTCTGATGACGTTCTCTGGTCGGCGTTCGTTGTCGGCATCCCTGGGTGGTGCAAGACGCCTCCGTGGGCGTTGACGATGACGTCCCGTTCCTCATACTCGAGCAAGGGCGCTTCGACGGCCGCCTGGTCGTCCGCGTGATGCTGGCCGGCCTCAATTTCCTGAGCCGTTGGGCGGGGAATGTTGTCGCCGTAGAAGAACGCGGACAGGCGGTGCCGGAGACTGTGAACGAGGTAGCGCGGGTTGCGCACTCGGTCGGCGTCTGACTTCTCCGGAGCGGGAAGAACCGCAGTGTCGGGCTTGGAGCTAATGACAGCCAGTTCCTTCTCGTTCAACGGCTGGTGCACTTCTACGAACTCGCCATGGGGAAGACGCAAGATTCGCCCAGACTCGTAGCCGTGAAGCAACTTGTCTCGGTCGCGTCTTTGCAGGCTGAGGCATGTCCGCTTGGTAATGATGAACGCGAGCGGGGGAGCGACGATCAGGAGCACGCGGAGGGTCCACGAGAGCGCGTTGATACTGAGGTCGAAAGTCGTCGCGACTAGATCGTTGCCACCGGCAAGCCAGAGGATTCCGTAGAACACGATGGCCATGACGCCGATCCCGGTTCGCACGGGTGCGTTGCGGGGACGATCGAGCAGATTGTGTTCGCGCTTGTCGCCGGTGGCCCACGCTTCCAGGAAGGGGTAGAAGGCCAGTCCGGTGAACAGGATCCCGGGGACCACCACGGAAGGGATGAACACGTTCCACGAGATCGTGAACCCTGCGATGACCGTCTCCCAGTTCGGCATGAGACGAAGTGCGCCGTCGAGCCAGCCGATATACCAGTCGGGCTGGGTGCCGGCGGTCACTTGGTCGGGCGTGTAGGGGCCGAAGATCCAAACCGGGTTGATGTTCACCAAGCCGCTCAACAGGGCGACGATGCCGAAGACGATGAAGAAGAAGCCGCCCGCCTTCGCCATGTAGATGGGAAGCAGCGGGTATCCGACAACGTTGTTGTTGGTGCGGCCCGGTCCGGGGAACTGCGTGTGCTTTTGGGTCCACACCATGATCAAGTGGACGGTGATTAGAGCCAAGATCAAACCGGGAACGAGCAGGATGTGCGCGGAGTACAACCGGGAGATGATTTCTCCGCCGGGATACTCACCCCCGAAGACGAAGAATGCGAGCCAGGTGCCGATCAACGGTATCGACTGCAAGATGCCTCGAATGATCTGCAGACCGGTCCCCGAGAGCAGGTCATCAGGCAACGAGTAGCCGGTGAAGCCGGCGGCAAGGGCGAGAGTGGTCAGAGCTACTCCGACGATCCAGTTCAACTCACGGGGCTTGCGGAACGCCCCGGTGAAGAAGACTCGGAACATGTGCACGGCAACGGCAGCTACGAAGATGAGCGCGGACCAGTGATGCATCTGCCGGATGAGCAGACCACCGCGGATGTCGAAACTGATGTTCAGCGTGGACGCGTACGCCTCGGACATGTAGATGCCGTTGAGAGGCACGTAGGAGCCGTCGTAGATGACCTCGGCCATGCTGGGCTTGTAGAACAGGGTGAGGTAGGTGCCGGTGAGTAGGACCACGATGAAGGAGTAGAGGGCGATCTCGCCCAGCATGAAGGACCAGTGCTCAGGGAAAACCTTGGACAGGTTGCGCGAGAGGAACTTGTTGCTGCCGAGGCGTTGGTCAACAAACGTGGCGCCAGCGGCGCCGACCTTCTCCACGGGGTGAGCCGTGGTGTTGGTGGTACTCATCCTCGCTCCCAGAAGCTAGGTCCGATAGGTTCTTGGAAATCCGATTGCGCTACTAGAAATCCTTCCTCATCCAGGCGAATCGGCAACTGCGGCATGCGCCGGGCGGACGGACCGAAGATCACGTCGCCCGAATCGGCAAGATCGAACGTCGATTGGTGGCAGGGGCACAGTAGGTGGTGCGTGCGGTGCTCATAAAGGGCAATGGGACAGCCCACATGGGTGCAGATCTTTGAGTAGGCCAGGATCCCCTGGTAATCCCACCCTTCCCCCTGCTGAGAACGGATTTCCTCGGGATCCATGCGCACCAGGATGATGGCGGACTTGCCCCGGTCGCGCATGTTCGCGACGGCATCCTTCTTCAGATCCTTGATCGACATCGGCAGGGCCGAGACCAGGCCACCCACCGGAATCTCCTCCGGTCGGATGCCTTGCACGTTCTCGCCGGTGTCATGGCCGATGTCGGGAACGATCCGCATGCCGTCGTTCCATGATGTGGAGGACAGGATTTCGGCGGGATTCTGTCCCGGTTCCGATTGCCACAGGTCCCGGAGCATGACGATCAGCGGAATGGGGAACAGCGCCATGGCCCCGAGCAGGGACCGTCGGATGATCTTGTAGCGCGCGAAGCCGGACTCCTCTTTGCCGCGCTCGTAATTTCCGGCCGCCTCGGTTTCCTCACTCGTGGACGACTCCATGCTGTGGCGCTCTTGGACGACCTCGACGTCCGGCATCAGTTTCTTGGCCCACTGGATCGCCCCGGCACCGATGAAGAAGATGGCGCCACCGAAGGTCAGCCCAAGAACCAGGTTGCTGGCGCCAATCTCACCGAGAACCGGCACGTACACGACGGCGGTGACGTCGATGGTGACGTACGCGATCACGAATACGACGACGAGGATCATCGATAGGGCGAACATGCTCGCGACCTGTCGCTCCGCTCGGCGGGCGGCCTTGGGATCGGTGTCCGTCACGCGCGGCTTGTGCTCGATGGGGGCCACGGGCAGGTAGCCGGGCTTGACCGTGCCGTCGCCGCTGTGCTCGGGTTGCGCGGGAAGATTCGCGTCGATGTTGTCGCTCATCGTGCCTTGATTCCAATCCATACGGCCGCGGCGATCAGGGCTGCGAACACGACGGTCCACATGAACAGACCTTCTACGACGGGACCGAGTCGGCCCAGGGACATGCCTCCGGGGCTGGACGCCTCCTGGAGTGAGTCGATGTACGCGAGGATTTGCTGCTTCTCCTCGACCGGGAGGGTCTCGTCGGAGAAGACGGGCATGTTCTGCGGGCCCGTCAACATGGCCTCGTAAATCTCCTGGGGAGTCGCATCCATCAGGCTCGGCGCGTACTTGCCCTGCGTCAGGGCGCCGCCGCCACCAGCGGCCTGGTGGCACTGAGCGCAGTTGATGCGGAACAGAACGCCACCTTCGGCTATGTCGGCGTCGGCGAAATCGAGTTGCTCAGCACTGGGGATCGCGGGGCCGGGAGCCAACGACGCCACCCACGCAGACATAGCAGCGATCTGCTCGTCGGTGTAGATGACTTCCTTGCTCGGCGCCTGCGCACCCGGTGCAGCCATGGGCATGCGGCCCGTAGCGACCTGGAAGTGAACCGATGCTGCACCGACTCCGATCAGTGACGGGCCATTGGCGGACCCTTGAGCGTCAATGCCATGGCAGGAGGAGCAACCCTCGAGGAACAGACGCTTGCCTTCCTCGACCTGTGTCTGCGAACCCATGGCCGCCTCTGCGGGAGCCGTAGTGCTGACTGCGGCATACCCACCTCCGACGACGAGCAATGCGAAACCAAGGAGTGCCGCGACTACCCAGGGCTTCCGCCGACGACTTGACAGGAACTTCACGAGTGCTGGTCTCTCCTTTGCGATGGGTCGATTCGGTTACTGCAGGATGTAGATCATGAAGAACAGGGCAATCCACACCACGTCGACGAAGTGCCAGTAGTAGGACGTCACGATGGCACGGGTGGCTTGATCGTGGGTGAAGCGTTTCGCCACATAGGTCGTGGCGAGAACGAAGAGGAACGCGATAAGGCCACCGGTCACGTGCAAACCATGGAAGCCGGTGGTGAGGTAGAACGCAGATCCGTAGGCACTCGAGGACAAGGTCAGTCCTTCGTGCACCAACTCGGCGTATTCCCATACCTGACCGCCGATGAACACCGAGCCCATCAAGAACGTGATGATGAACCAGCGCCGCAGACCCTTGACGTCGCCGCGCTCGGCGGCGAACACACCGAGCTGGCAGGTGACGCTGGACAAAACCAGGATCGTGGTGTTGATACTGGCGAACGGAATATTGAGCAGCTCCGTTTCTGCGGCCCACACGTCGGGGTTGACCGCTCGGAGCGTGAAATACATGGCGAACAGGGCTGCGAAGAACATGAGCTCGCTCGAGAGCCACACGATCGTTCCGATCGAGACCATGTTCGGCCGGTTGGCCGGAGCATGGCTGTATGCCGTGGGAATCGAGGTTGTGTTGGCCACAGGGGAATTCTGTCATGGCCCCCTGGATTGAGCCTGGCCGGTAGGCATGATTTTCGAGCGATGTTCGCCACATTTGCCCCCGGTCTAGACTGAAGTCGTGGCAATGGAGATTCCCTCGAGTGTGACCGATGGCGGCCACGGCTCCAGCGAAGCCTCACCGCCCCCGTCCCACGACCCGCAGGTCGAGGTCGAACCCTTGAAAGTTCTGGTCTACAGCGATGACCGGGGAGTCCGACAGCAGGTGCTGTCCAGCCTTGGGCGTCGGCCTGATCAGGGCCTACCGCCGGTCTCCTACGTCGAATGTGCCACCGAGCCAATGGTGTTCGCCCAGGTGGACGCGCAGCGATTCGACCTCGTGATTCTGGACGGCGAGGCCACTCCCGCTGGCGGTATGGGGATCGCGCGACAACTCAAGGACGAGATCTACCAATGCCCGCCGATCCTGGTGCTGATCGGGCGGCCCCAGGACGGGTGGCTGGCCACCTGGTCCAGGGCAGATGCGGTGGTGTCCCATCCGCTGGACCCTCGAACACTCGCCAAGGCGGCAGCCGAATTGCTCAAGCGACGTATCGCCCTGCCCTCCTAGGGATCCGGTCGCGACCGCTAAGCCTTCAGTGAAGATGACCGATTCTGCGTGGACGTGGCCGACCGTGCTTGCCGCGGCGATGTCCGAGACGTCCGTGCCCCCTGACGGTGTGGCGTGGGCGATGGATCGCATCCTCGACGATCAAGCGACCTCGGCTCAGATCGCGGCCTTTGTCACGGCGCTGCGCGTGCGCGGTGAATCACCCGAACACGTGCGCGCCCTGGTCGACTCGATGATGGAGAGGGCGGTGCTCATCGACCCCGAGCAGCGTCCGAGCGTGGTCGTCGATGTTGTCGGCACCGGCGGTGACGGGTCGAATTCGGTGAACATCTCAACGATGACTGCGCTGGTGGTGGCAGCGGCGGGAGCGCCGGTCATTAAGCACGGCAACCGGGCCGCGTCCAGCGCGACCGGATCTGCTGATGCGCTCGAGGCTCTTGGGGTGCGCATCGAATTGAGTGGGGCCGCGGTTGCCGCCTGCACTCGGGAGGTCGGTATCGGGTTCTGTTTCGCTCCCGCTTTTCACCCGGCCTTGAGATTCGCGGGCCCTACTCGCAGAGAACTCGGAGTGCCCACGGTGTTCAACGTCGCCGGACCGCTGGCCAATCCGGCGCGCCCCGAAGCAATGCTCGTGGGGTGCGCGAGAGCCGAATCGGCTCCGGTGATGGCGCAGGTCCTGGCCGATCGAGGCGTATCGGTGATCGTCGTTCGAGGCGATGACGGTCTCGATGAAATCTCCACAACGACAACGACGCGGGCGTGGGATGCTACGGGTGCCGAACTGCAGGAGGTTGTCCTCGACCCACGCGAGTGGGGTATTAGGCGGGTTGATGCTTCACTCTTGGTGGGTGGGTCGGCGGAGAGGAACGTGGAACTTCTCGAGGCCAGCTTGCGCCCGGGTGAGGCGAGCGGCGGCGCGGAAGACGCTCCTCGGGTGGCGGCGATCCGCGACGCGGTTGCGGTGAACGCTGCGGCTGCTCTGGTTGCGTTCGACGCCGCAGTGAATCCCGGCGCCGACACCGAGTCGCTGAGCGAGCGCATCGGATCAGCGATATCGCGGGCTCGCGCGGTTCTGGAATCCGGAGATGCGTGGGCGTTGGTCTCTCGATGGGCCGATGCCAGCAATCGCGTGGCCGACGCGGAAGATAACTAGCTTGCGTCCGAGAGACGCAGCCGACTCACGGTCGTGACTCCCGGTGCGGGACCGACGGGGCGTCCTTGTTGACCCGAGGTGCGCGAGGACGTCGAACGGTCCGCGCGTGCTTCATCAGTGGAGAACATGCGTGATCCGGCATAGGACGGCCAGGCCATGGGTGTCTCGATGTTGATCAATCGCACGTCGGGAGATTCCAGCCATCGAGCGAGCAGCGACATTTCCTCGACGGTCGTCGACGTTGACCCCACCGCTCGGTCTTCCGCGGTCGTGACGGCGGCTCGGGCGCACGCACGCGCATCGTCCGAGCTGGACGCATGAGTTGCGGCCACGAGTCGGCCCCGATCGATAACGTGAATATCCCAACCTGCTTGGCCATCGGGCGCTGCGGCCACGACCCTTCCGGCGTCGCGCAGAGCACTCAGTCGGTGGAAGCGTTCGCTGACACCGACCACCACCGACATCTGATCGCGAAGATTGGCTGCCTCTTCGAATTGTTCTGCGTGCGCGTACGACGTCATGCGGGTATGCCCAGCCTCGATGAGTTCGGCCAGATCCCCGGCCAAGATGCGCTGCACCCGCCGAACGGAATCGGCGTAGGCGTCCCGGTCCCCGTCGCGGGTGCACGGGGCCGCACACGACCCGAGGTGACCGCGCAAACATTGGGGTGATGTGGCAGCGGGAGTGCGGGCAAGTCGCGGCGTACACGTGCGCAGCCCCGTTTCGCTCGACAGGAATTCGGCTGCGGCGCGAGCGACGCCCCGCGACGTGAACGGCCCCCAACCGGAGTCGGGGAAAGCTTCCGCCGTTGCCCGAACGGAGACCAACCGCGGTGCCGGCTCGTCGCTGAGCTGCAACCACCAAGTGGTCGAGGCTCGACGCGACTTGCGGTTATACCGCGGTTGGTGCACGCAAATCGCGCGCAGTTCGCGGATCTGCGCTTCCAGCGCCGTCGAACACGGGACTACCTCCACCCGCTTTGCGATGCCGATCATCTCCGTCATGCGGGCGCGTTGTTCGGCAGCGGAGAAGTAGCTGCGAACACGAGAACGCACGTTGCGGGACGTTCCGATGTACAGCGGTGCGCCTTGAGCGTCGACGAACGTATACACGCCCGGCCCAGTGGGAAGATCGTCCGCGAGATGGCGTTTCGCGCGCTGCTCGGTCGATACCCGCGAGACGAATGCCCGCAGGTCCGACCAGGTGACCACACCGAAAGACCCGACGCGTTCGAACAAGCGGTGCAGCACGTGCGTGGTGGCGCGGGCATCGGCGAGTGCCCGATGAACGGGTGTGACGGGCGAGTCGAAGTACTGGGCGAGCGTGGCCAATTTGCAGTTGCGCACTTCGCCCGGGTGCAGCGCCACACGCGCGAGCCGAGCGGTATCCAACGACCGTCCCGGAAACCACGACAGATTGTGGCGTGCGCATGCGGCTTTGAGGAACCCGAGATCGTAGGGAGCGTTGTGGGCAACGAGGATCGCGTCACCGGCGAACTCGCCGAAGGACGCCACAGCACCGGCCACCGATGGTGCATCGCGCAGCATGCCGGGCGTTATGCCCGTCATCGCCTGAATGTGGGCGGGGATGTTTCGGTCGGGGTCGACCAGGGTGGCGAACTCTCCCAGGGTTTGGCCGCCGCGGACTTTGACGGCTCCGATCTCTGTGATGCCGGCTTCGGTCGCTGGGCCGCCGGTTGTCTCGAGATCGACGATGACGAACGTCACCGACGCCAACGGCTCCTCAGCGGCCAACTCATCCAACGTCAGCTGGCCGGTACTCATCATTCCCTCGGTGATCGACATCTCCACACACGTTAGGCCGCCGGTGTGACATCGCCCGGTAGATTCGCTGCCATGGCTGTTTCCCTACCGGACGAGTCCTCGCGTCTTCGCTGTGGGCACTGCGGCAATCTGACGCGCTTCGACGTCACGAGGACGGTCCGATCCCGGGAGTACTGGCACGCGTCTTTGTCGGGTGAGGTGGCCGTTGAAGAGCATGAGGTGCTGGCGGAGCAGGTCGAGGCGGTGACCTGCCGTTGGTGTTCGGCGAGCGATCATGTCGAGGTTGTGTCCCGGCCCGAGTTCGGTGGGCCGAGCCAGGAGACCCCCGGAGATGGCGGCGTTTGATCCTCGGCGACCAGAGCCGATCAGCAGGGCAGTGTCAGACCCCGCGTCTAGCGTGCCGGCATGGTCATTGATTGCGACTCCTGCCAGGTAGCGGGCCTAGCCTGCGACGATTGCGTGGTCACCGTTCTGCTGGGCACCCCGGATCCCCGTCTCAGCCCCGTGCCACTCGCGGGTGACCACGCCCGAGCCATTGGTGTTCTGGCCGATTCCGGCCTTGTGCCGCCGCTACGACTCGTCCCAGGGGAGCGCCAGGCCGGGTGAGATGTTTCTAGGACATATCTAGGACACCCGTCATGCGCGTCGTCACCATTCTGTTACCTTGAGGGAACCAAGGTCCTGCGGGGCCCGTCCCAAAGTGGACAGCCGCTTGCCGGAACCGATCCACTTCCCCGGCGACGACCAAACGAGACGCTCACGAGGAGGCCATACGTGCGGATGAGGCGCAGTGCCCGTTCCACGGGTGTCCTGCTGGCCCTCGGTGGTCTGGTGATGTCGGGGGTACTGGTGACTCCGGCCCATGCTGCACCTGATCTTGAGCAGGTCCGCATGAAGGTGATGGACCTGGAGTCCAAAGCCGAGTCTGCGACCGAGCGGTTCAACGAATCTCGCAACGAACTCCAGGAAGTGCGTCGGCAGCTCGATGCCCTGAAGGCCAAGGTCAAGCGGGAGCGTCGTGAGATGCGCGAGATCTTGGGTGCGGTGGACGACCTCGCCCGGGCGGCGTACACCTCCGGGGGTCTGGACACTTCGCTGCAGGTGCTCCTGAGCGAGGACCCGAACGAATTCCTTGCCCAGGCGGCGGCCCTGGATGCAGTGCAGCGTGGCCAGGCGTCGGCCCTGCGCAAGACCGCCACCGCGCGTCTGCGGCTCGCCCAGTCGGAAGCCGCTGTCTTGGACAAGGAGGCACGGGCCAAGGACCTTCGCGATCGCATGAAGGAATCCAAGGGAGAGGCGAACGACCGCCTGGCCGAAGCCGAGCGCATCCTGGCGAACCTGGAGGAGAAGGAACGTCAGCGCCTCGCGCAATTGGCGCGTGAGGAGCGGGAAGCTGCCCGCGCCGCAGCAGTGGCAGCACAGGCTGAGCTCAACAGTTCCTCGAGCGCCGGCGGTGGATTCACCGGAAGTGGTCGAGCAGCGAAAGCGGTGATGTACGCGCTCTCACAAGTCGGTGACCGCTACGTCGCTGCGGCCGCAGGACCCAACTCTTTCGACTGCTCCGGTCTGACGATGACGGCGTGGCGACAGGCCGGTGTCTCACTGCCGCACTACAGCCGCTCGCAGTACTCGGTCACGCGTCGAGTGCCTCTGAGCCAAGCCCAGCCCGGAGACCTGGTGTTCTACTTCGGGCGCGGAACGCACCACGTCGGTATGTACATCGGGAGCGGCAAGATGGTGCACGCCGCGAACCCGCGCACGGGCGTCGTCGTCTCGAACATCCTCGGACCGTGGTACTCGTCCCGGTTCAGCGGTATCGGACGCGTCGTCGGCTAACGCTCGCGACGTACGCCGGCGACGCGTATCAGGCGCCGGGTCGGCTCAGGCGTAGATCCCCTCGATCTGCGCCTCGTACTCCTTCTGGACCACGCCCCGCTTCAGTTTCATCGAGGGTGTCATCTGGCCCGCCTCTTCGGTCCACTCATCGGGGACGAGGACCCACTTCTTGATCGCTTCGGCGTCGGACACGGCCTTGTTGGCCTCATCGACTGCACCCTGAATCTCGGCGAGAGCCTCTGCGTCTTCCATGAGGTCCGCCGGGGTCAGACTTTCGTCCTTCCCCGCCACCTTCAGCCACATGGGAAGCGCCTCGGGGTCGAGCGTCACGATGGCCGCCACGAAGGGCTTCTCATCACCGACCACAATGCACTGGCTCACCAGTGCATGGCTGCGCAGACGATCCTCTAGAACCGCCGGAGCGACGTTCTTGCCGCCGGCCGTCACGATGAGCTCCTTCTTTCGGCCGGTGATTCGAACGAAGCCACGATCATCGATCTCGCCGATGTCGCCGGAGTGGAACCAGCCGTCCGGCTCGAGCACCTCGGCCGTGGCGGTCGGGTTGTTCCAGTAGCCGACGAAGATCTGCCCTCCGGCCAACAGCAATTCGCCGTCCTCGGCCACTTTGACGCTGGCACCTGGGAATGGCTGGCCAACCGCTCCGACCTCGATCGAGCCCGGTCGCGAGATTGTGGTCGCTGCCGATGTCTCGGTCAGGCCGTAGCCCTCGAGCACTGTGATGCCGATACCGCGGAAGAAGTGACCGAGTCGAGCTCCCAGGGGGGCACCACCGGAGACAGCCCACTCCACCTGGCCACCCATCGCTGCCCGCAACTTCTTGTAGACGAGCTTGTCGAACAGCCCGTGCTTGAGCTTGAGTCCGAAACCGGCGCCACCTTCGTCGAGCGCCTCGCTGTACTCGATCGCGGTGTGTGCGGCCTTATCGAAGATGTTGCCCTTGCCCTCCGCGGCGGCCTTCTGCTGCGCGGAGTTGTAAATCTTCTCGAACACGCGGGGGACAGCCAGCACGAACGTCGGCTGAAAACTCTGCAGAAGCGGCAGCAACTGCTTGACGTCGGGCGCGTGACCGAGACGTGTTTGCGCGCGGACTGCCCCGAGCTGGATCAGTCGACCGAAGACGTGGGCGACCGGCAGGAAGAGCAGCGTGGAGGCTCCGGGACCCATGAACACGTTCTTGAGTCCAGCGATGACATTCTCCACCTCGAACATGAGGTTCTTGTGGGTCAGCATGCAGCCCTTCGGGCGCCCTGTCGTCCCCGAGGTGTAGATGATGGTGGCCAGGGTGTCTGGTTGCACGGTGGCGCGGCGAGCTTCGAGTTCGTTGTCACTGACGCCCGTACCGGAAGCCTTGAGCGGCTCGAGGTCGTCGTTGTCGAACACCCACACCCGCGTCACATCGGGCAGGTCGGGAGCGACCTGATCGAAGACGGCCTTGTTCTTGCCGCTCTCGGCGAACAGCGCCACTGCCCCGGAGTCGGTCAGGTTCCAGGCGACCTGCTCGGCCGAGGACGTTTCGTAGACGGGTACCGAGATTCCGCCGGCGTACCAGATGGCGTAGTCGACGAGGGTCCACTCGTACCGCGTACGCGACATCACGCCGACGCGTTCCCCGGCCCCCACCCCGCTGGCCACGATGCCCTTGGCGATGGCCTTCACCTCATCGAGGAACTGTGCGGCCGTGACGCCCACCCACGCGTCGCCGCGTTGCAGGGAGAAAACCACCTTGGAGGGGTTTGTCTCCGCGTTCTGCACGATGTGGTCGGTGAGATTGCCCGCTGTGGGGGCAGGAACCATGGCTGGGACGCTGAACTCCTTGAGCACGTGCCGTCTCCCTCGCTCTGGCCGCCGCGGCGGCGAAAATGATGTGATTTACGTTACGCGATGACAGCCGCCCGGGCGACCAAAATCCCAGAACTCGTGGTGGGGCGCCCGGGTATCCAGGCAGCACCATCGGCAGCGATGCTGCCGTCCTCATCCCATGGCACGCTACCAATATGCCTTCCACCCATGCGGCGCAAAATGAGGGCGAGATAGTCGGAGGTGCCCCCATTCTGGATATCGTCGATGAGACGTTCATCCGTGCCAGCCGGCACGACCTAGCGGCGGCCGTTCGCGAGCGTTGGCCGTCGTGGTGGCCGAGCCTGACCCTCGAGGTCTACATGGATCGCGGATGGGACGGCATGCGGTGGACCGTCACGGGGGACGTTGTCGGATCCGCCGAGATCTGGCTGGAAGAACACGCCCCCGGTGTTCTGCTGCACCACTATCTGCGCGCAGATCCGACCCGGCGGGGATCGGCGTACGAGCCACGCGCTCTGGGCAAGAGCCATCGAGCCCAGCGGCAGATCGCGCGGCTTCGGCGTCGGCATGTCCGTGCGTGGAAGAGGATCGCGTGGTCGTTAAAGGACGAGTTGGAGAGCGATGCGCGTCAACATCGTTAGCGACGTCCATGGGGCGGATGGCGCTCTGGCGAAGGCAGCCGAGGGTTCGGATGTCTTCGTGTGCCTCGGGGACCTCATCCTCTTCCTCGACTACGACGATCCAGAGGCCGGCATCTTCGCCGATCTTTTCGGAGCCGAGCATGCGCGCGCGTACATCGAAGCACGCACCGCCAATCGTTTCGATGAGGCTCGAGCAATGTCGGACGCAGCGTGGGTGGAGATTGGTGTCACGGATCGTCACGAACGATGGCCGATTCTGGAATCCATGGTGCGACGTCAGTACGAGACTTTGTTTGCTGCGATGCCCGCACCGGCGCTGATGACCTTCGGCAACGTCGATATTCCGACCCTGTGGCCGGAGTATGCGCGCGAGGGGCATCGCATTATCGACGGTGAAGTGATCGACGTCGATGGTCAACGATGGGGATTCGTTGGCGGAGGCTTGATCAGTCCAATGCGTACTCCCTACGAGATCGACCCGACCGAGTATGCGGCGAAGCTCGACACCCTTGGCCCCGTCGATGTGCTCTTCACGCACATTCCACCGCACCACGCGCTGTTGAACTACGACGTCGTCGCTCGACGATTCGAGGTGGGATCGCACGCGATCATGGACTACATCGAGCGACACCAACCTCGGTTTCATTTCTTCGGTCACGTCCACCAGCCGCTGGCCCCTCGAACCAGAATCGGTCGTACCGAGTCCGTCAACGTAGGGCATTTCCACGGACGAGAACGCCCATTCGCCATTGACCTGTAGGGGTGAGAGGTAGCCTCCCCTCATGGCCGACCAGACCGAATCGAGCATCGAGATCAACGCGACTCCTGCGCAGATCATGGATGTGATCGCGGATCTTCCGACGTACCCGCAGTGGAGTGAGGGCATCACCTCCGTCGAGGTGCTGAGCATCTACGAAGATGATGGACGTCCAGCAGATGCACGTTTTCACATCGATTCGGGGCCGATTCGCGATGACTACGAGCTCGAATATGACTGGAACGGCGACACTGAAGTCACCTGGAAGTTGACCAAAGGTGACATGGTGACGGCGATGGACGGGATGTATCGACTCACGGCGTCGGGTGACTCGACGACCGTCTTGTATCGCCTGGCCGTCGACGTGAAGATTCCGATGCTCGGCATGATCAAGCGTAAAGCAGAGAAAGTCATCGTCGACACCGCTCTCAAAGGCCTGAAGGAGCGAGTGGAATCCGGTGCTGCTCGCTAGTTCGATCACGCCCAGCGGTGCGCTGTGGGCGGAGAGCGCTGCCCGGAAAGCAATGCCGACCGCCCACGTCGTCGACCTAGGGGACTTCAGCGATCACCCTCTCGTTGGAGAGTTCTCCGAATCGTTCTCCGTCACTGGTGCGTCGAGAGTGAGCGGCGACCTTGCTCGCGCGACGGCATCGGTGCGGCGGACGGCCATGATGCTCGCCGCCTTCGACGTTGCGGACCCGCGAGTCGATCCGACCGTTGTCGTCGTTGACGGATCGGTACCGGAATTGGTGTCCGATGCCTGTTCTTTCTCGGCGCTTCTGCAGGTGTCAGCCGCCGAAACTTCCCTGGCCCAACGCGTGAAGGCCATGTCCGACGCGTTGGCCGGTGGTGACATCGAATGGATTGTCGTCACTCCGCCCGAGCGTGCCGCCATGGAGAGCGTCACGGTCCAGGTGGCACAGGGTTGCGCGTTGGGATTGCGCGTGGCCGGGGTGCTCGTCGCCCCTATGCCGCGCAAGCGCGATGGATGGCCGAAGAAGATTCGTCGATCCGCGCGAGGACTGGTGGAACAGTTGCAAGATCGCTTGTTCGACATTCCGGTGCAGCGGAGTCGAGCAGGCAAGGTTCCGGTGTTCGCATCCCACGCGGCACGTGGGATCGAGGCCACCGGTGCCGGACCGCTGTCCGCGACGATCTCTCCGGAGGCTGGATCTTCATCGGGATCCTCATCCGAATCCGATGGCGGGCACGTCCTGTCGGTCACTATCCCGGGCCTGCAGCACTGCGATGTCGAGGTCGGAGTGTGGTCACAAGACCCGTCATACCCGTCGACGCACGTCGTTGTTCGCCTCGACGGCGTGGTCGCTCGCATCGAACTCAACTCGACGCTCCGTCGATGTGTCGCTGTGGAAGCTGTTGTGGCAGGAGACAGCATCGCGGTGTCCTTCCGCGCCGACCCCGCGCAGTGGCCCGACCCTCGCGCATCGAGGGGCGCTAGCGATCAGACCGGTGAGAGTGGGAAGGAAGCGTGATGGACGATAGCGACGAGCGTCCCTGGTGGTTGTCGCGCGACGGTGACGCTGGTGGCCCTGGCGAGACCGGTGACGCTGCAGACCACGAGTCGAATGCGCAGGACCGCTCCGCAGGATCAACCCAAGGATGGGACCTGACGTCCATGCTCGGAATGCTCGGCTCGCTTGCCGGGCAGTGGTGGGAATCATCCGGAGCCGGCACACACGCGGATCATGATGATCCTGCAGACCATCCCGACTGCGTGATCTGCATGGGCCTTACTCGTCTTTCCGCGTCAACAGCCTCGGAGCCGGTTGTTCTTCCGGCTGTTCGCTGGCTTCCCATCCGCCGGCCCTAGCCTTGGCCCATGGCCGAGACATCCGACGCCGTTATGTCGACCGGCTCCTCCAGCGAGACTGAGTCCGTGTCGGGAGTGACCATCGGTGTCGACGTCGGCGGCACCAAGATCGCCGCGGGGGTCGTGGACGGACACGGCGCTGTTCTTCGCACGGCCCGTCGCCCTACACCGCGACACGACTCCAGCGCTGTACTGGCAGAGGTGGCGGACGTCGTCAACGAACTGCAGGCGGGTGTCGACGGAACGGTCATCGGCGTCGGAGTCGGTGTTGCCGGCGGCGTCGATCAATCCCGCTCCCTGGTCTACTTCGCGCCCAATTTGGCATGGACCCACGTTCCGGTACGCACGGTTCTTGAAGCAGCGACAGGCCTGGCCTGCGTGGTGGAGAACGACGGTGCGGCGGCGGCGTGGGCGGAGACGCGATTCGGCGCGGGCGTCGGGCTCGAGCATGTGGTCATGGTGACCGTTGGCACGGGCATCGGCGGTGGGATCGTGGTCGATGGCCGCGTTTTGCGGGGCGCCCACGGTGTTGCTGCGGAGATCGGTCATCTCAATGCCGTACCGAACGGCCGGCTGTGTGGGTGCGGCCGCACCGGGTGTTGGGAGCAGTACGCGAGCGGCAACGCCCTCGTGCGCGCGGCGCGGGAATTGGCGGCCGAACGGCGACCGGAAGCGACGGTGCTTCTTGAACTCGGAGACGGAACACCCGAGGGCGTTCAGGGCGCTCATGTCACCGATGCGGCGCGACGCGGAGACCCGATTGCTATCGAGGCGTTCGCGAACGTCGGCGCCTGGCTCGGCAGGGGGCTGGCGAACCTCACGGCCATCGTGGATCCGGATGCCTTCGTGATCGGTGGGGGAGTCTCCGATGCAGGCGATCTGATCCTGGCGAGCGCGCAGCAAACGCTCAGCCAATCGATTTTCGGTGGAACGAACAGGCCACATCCGGCGCTCTTGCTGGCCAAGCTCGGTAATGATGCCGGCATCGTGGGGGCTGCCGACCTTGCGCGCGTATCCCGGTAACCGAAACCCGTTGCGCGACCGAACGCGACCTAAACGACGGCCCCGTCGCCGTGGTCCTCGCCCGGTGGGATGTGTCGGTCCCGGCGGGCGATCAAGATGACGAAACCGACGATGGTCGCCCCGATGCCGATACCGCCAAGGAAACTGCTGATCGCGAAGACGTAACCGATCATTGCCAAGGCGGGTCCGATGATCACCGCCAGCCAGGCGGCGCGCGCAATGGCATCCGGGGGCGCCGAGATCGGTGGCGGCTCGGGCGGCACGAAGACATCGCCCGGCTCAGGCGGCGTCCGCGAAGGTTCACTCGGCGGGTTGGACGATGGCGAATCGTCCCCGCGGTTGCCTTGAGCACGGTTGAGGGAGTCCTCGAAACGGCGCCAAAACTCGTCGTCATCGTCGAACGGCGGCTGCCAATCGCGGGGATTGTCGGTCACGTTGCTCCTCGCATGCTCGATCGCTGAGAGGTCACTGAGTTTGTGAAAGGCGTTCGATGAACGCAACGCTGGTATCGACGATGATCTGTGCGTCGTAGTCCAATGTCGCGACGTGGTAGGACTTCTCCAGCACGACTTCCTCGACGTTGCTGGATTGAATGTGGGAAAGAATCCACTCGGCGTTCGATGGTTCCACCACATGATCCTGCGCACTTCGAAACAGGAGCAAGGGTTGATGCACGGATGCGATGTCACGTTTGATTTCCGACCACATCTCCATCATGGAGGCAGCAGCCTTGAGCGGCGTGCGGTCGTAAGGGATCTCGTCGACACCTGGCTTGGCGATGTCGTTGCTGATTCCGGGCAACGATCCGACGAGGTGTTTCACCAATGGAAGAAGGTGACGGTCGAGGCGCTCGGTATGAACGGACGGGTTCACCAGGATCAGACCGGAGATGGCTTGCGGATGCTCCTGAGCAAGCCGAAGAGACAACGACCCGCCCATCGAGAGTCCGGCGACGAAGACTTGATCACAGCGAGAGGTGAGTTCGCGGAGATTTCGGTCCGCCTCGGAATACCAGTCCTCCCAGCGGGTGATGTTCATGTCCTGCCACCGGGTGCCGTGACCCGGCAACCGTGGGACGCGCACCGTCCACGACTGCTGAGCGAGCAGTTCGCCCCAGGGCCGCATGGAGGCCGGGGAGCCGGTGAATCCGTGCAGAAGGAGGACTCCGATGCGGTCGTCACCGTCGACCGACCAGGCTTCGGCACCGGGGCGAATGGGCATCAAGACTCCTTCAGGGGGCGTGGCCCACTAGTCTGCCACCTATCATGGCTACGACCTCCGGCACGCACGTAGCGGCGCCCGCCCCTGCCGCGAGTGATTCCAAAGACGGCCCGGGGGGCGTCTACTGGTTCCTCAAGCACTTCATCATCGGCCCGGTGCTGCGTGTGTTTTTCCGCCCGTGGGTCGAGGGTCTGGAGCACTTGCCGACCGAGGGTCCGGCGATTCTGGCGAGCAATCACTTGTCCTTTTCGGATTCCTTCTTCCTGGCACAGGTTTCGCCTCGGCCGATCACTTTCCTGGCCAAGAGCGATTACTTCACCGGCAGCGGTATCAAAGGTTTTTTCTCCAAGTTCTTCTTCACCAGCGTTGGCCAGGTCCCGGTGGATCGTTCCGGTGGACGTGCCGCCGAAGCGGCCGTCCTCACCGGCGAACGCGTGCTTCGTGGCAAGCATCTACTCGGCATCTACCCCGAAGGCACTCGCTCACCCAACGGCACGATGTATCGGGGTAAGACTGGCTTGGCGCGCATGGCCCTCGAGGCGCGCGTTCCGATCATTCCGGTGGCGATGATCAATACGTATGAGATCCAGCCACCGGGGACGGTTCTGCCGCGACTGCGCAGAGTCGGTGTGCGGTTCGGGGAGCCGCTTGACTTCTCTCGGTACGAAGGCCTGGAAGACGACCGATTCATCTTGCGCTCGGTTACCGATGAGGTCATGTACGCGCTCATGTCGCTCTCCGGCCAGGAGTACGTCGATATGTATGCCTCGCGGGCCAAGGAGCTCATCGCCGAAGGGGTCGCGGCGGACGCGACAGCGTTGACAGGTCCTCGGTAGCGCGCCTGTGGTGTCGCGTTAATTGCTCTCGGCCCAGCCCTTGCTGCGCTCGACAGCGCGCCGCCAACGCCGATAACCATCGTCACTGACGGTGTGGGGTTCGAAAACTCCGGACGATGTTCTCGTGTGTTGCAACTCGGCGATGTCTTTCCACATGCCCACGCCTAGGCCGGCCAGGAACGCCGCGCCCACACCCGTCGTCTGCAGTTCGGCGGAACGATCCACCGGAATGCGAAGCTGATCGGCTTGCATCTGACACAGCAGATCGTTCGCGGCGGCACCTCCATCGATGGCGAGACGTTCGAGCTCGACGCCCCCTTCTTCGGACATCAGGTCGACAACATCCCGGACCTCGTAAGCGATCGCCTCGAGGGTGGCTCGCGCGATGTGGGCTCGGGTGGTCCCTCGGGTGATTCCCGCGATGAGCCCGCGCGCCCGTGGATCCCAATCGGGTGCGCCGAGGCCGGTGAGAGCGGGCACGAAGACCACGCCGGCGGAATCTGGCACGCTGCGCGCGAGTTCCTCGACCTCGGGCGCGCTGTCGATGATCTGCAGGCCGTCGCGCAGCCATTGCACGGCAGACCCGGTGACGAAGATTGCACCTTCGAGCGCATAGTCGAGTCGTCCATCGGGGTGCTTCAGCGCCACCGTCGTCAACAGTCCATTGTTGCTCGGCTTGGGTGTGGATCCGGTATGCACCAGGAGGAAGGAGCCGGTTCCGTAGGTGCACTTTGCGGCGCCCTCACTGAAACCGGCCTGCCCCGCGAGGGCAGCCTGTTGATCTCCCGCGATACCGGCGATCGGAACCTCGAGTCCGCAGAAGACGGCTGGATCGGTGACGGCAACCGGACCGTACGAGGGAACGACGGTGGGCAAAGAGCTCTCGGGCACATCAAAGATCGAGCACAGATCGGCACTCCAGGCACCGGTGTGAATATCGAACAAGAGCGTCCGTGAGGCGTTGGTTGCGTCGGTCACGTGTTCGAGTCCGCGCGTCATCCGGGCAATCAGGTACGAATCGACGGTGCCCATGGCCACTCGACCGTTGGTTACGTGGGCCCAGTGTTGTGGCTCGTTCTCGGCGATCCATAGCGCTTTCGTTCCACTGAAATACGGATCGAGGCGAAGACCCGTGCGGTCCGCAATGAGTGCTTCGTGCCCCTCGCTGCGAAGGCGGTCGCACAATGGGGCGGTACGTCGGTCCTGCCACACGATCGCTTTGCGAGGTGAGCCCATCGTCTCTCGATCCCACAGGCACCACGTCTCGCGCTGGTTCGTGATTCCTATCGCGACGACAGCCGCTCGGTCGATGTTCTCGAGCGCTTCACTGGTGGCGGCGATCGTGGCCGACCACACCTCACCTAGGTCGTGTTCCACTCGATCCTCTGCAGGGAAGTGCTGCGCGAACTCGCGGTAACCCGAGGCAACGACCCGAGCTGATGCGTCCACCACGAGGGCGGTGACGCCCGTGGTGCCGGCATCGATGGACATGATGAGGTCGGACGTCACTGTGCTTCCCCTACCTGCGCCCACATCTGCGCGCTCGTTCTCGTGCACATCGACATCGGAAGCGTAGCCACCAGCGCCAGGGTGTGTGCTGCTTGGTGTGGCGTTCCGTCTGCTGCTCGGAGTGCTGCTTTGAGTCCGCCGCTCATCCACTAGATTGAGAATGACAGCGTTTACAAACAATTAAGGGATAGGGACATGCGCGTTGGAGTTCTGACCGGAGGGGGCGATTGCCCGGGTTTGAACGCGGTAATCCGCGCCGTTGTTCGTCGAGGAGTGACGGACTACGGGTACGAGTTTGTTGGCTTCCGCGATGGCTGGAGGGGCCCGCTGGAGGGGCTCACCGTGGAACTCGGTATCCCGCAGGTGCGCGGGCTTCTTCCGCGTGGCGGCACCATTTTGGGTTCGTCGCGCACCAACCCCATCCAGGTCGACGGCGGTATTGACACCATCAAGGAGAACATGACGTCGCTTGGCGTGGATGCCCTTGTTGCCATCGGTGGTGAAGACACTCTCGGGGTGGCGACGGCTTTGACCGACGCCGGGCTTCCCGCAGTGGGTGTCCCCAAGACCATCGATAACGATCTGAGCGCAACTGATTTCACCTTCGGCTTCGATACCGCGGTAACGATCGCGACCGAGGCGATCGATCGCCTCCACACCACCGCGGAGTCTCATCACCGGATTCTGATCTGCGAGGTCATGGGTCGGCATGCTGGATGGATCGCGCTCCACTCCGGCATGGCTGGCGGGGCGAATGTGATTTTGATCCCCGAGGTGCCCTTCGACCTTGACCAGGTCGTCGAATGGGTCGAGTCACGATTCCGGTCGCATTACGCACCGATTATTTGTGTCGCCGAGGGTGCGCTCCCTCGCGATGGGGATCTCGTTACCAAGGACGCGACCCTGGATGCGTTCGGGCACGTGAAGCTCTCGGGTATCGGTGAGTGGCTGGCTTCGCAGATCGAGGAGCGCACCGGCAAGGAAGCCCGCACAACCGTCCTCGGTCACGTGCAGCGGGGAGGAACCCCGACGGCTTTCGATCGCGTGCTCGCCACTCGATTCGGGCTCAACGCCATTGCCGCCGTCAAGGACGAGGCGTGGGGAACCATGGTGGCTCTGCAAGGGACCGACATCGTTCGCGTGCCTCTTCAGGCTGCGACAGGAACATTGAAAACCGTTCCTGCGGAGCGGTACGAGGAGGCAATGGCCTTCTTCGGCTGAGCGCGGCCTACCCTTTGCTCGTGGACTCCATGACCTGGCCGGACCTGGCCGCGGTCCAGCAACCCCCGTGGCCGGACGCCCCGGAGGTCGAGCGTGCCGTGGCGCAGTTGCGGGCCCTGCCACCCCTGGTGTTCGCCGGTGAATGCGACCTGCTCACCGAGCGTCTGGCTCAGGCGTCGCGGGGTGAGGCGTTTGTTCTGACCGGCGGTGACTGCGCGGAAACATTCGAGGCCAACACCGCGGATTCGATCCGGGCCCGACTCAAGACGGTGCTGCAGATGTCGGTCGTGCTCACGTACGCGGCGTCCCTTCCCGTGGTCAAGATGGGCCGGCTGGCTGGCCAGTACTTCAAGCCGCGCAGCAAGACGGTGGAAATTCGCGACGGCGTCGAGTTGACCAGTTACCTCGGCGATGCGGTGAACGCACTGGCCTTCGATCCGGATTCCCGGCGGCCCGACCCGCAGCGTCTGGTGCAGGCGTACCACGCGTCGGGAAGCGCGTTGAACCTTGTGCGGGCCTTCACCCAGGGAGGCTACGCCGACCTGCGTCAGGTGCACGCATGGAATCAAGACTTCGTACGGGACTCAGCCGCCGGCGAGCGATATGAGGAACTCGCCGAACACATCAACCGAGCACTGTCCTTCATGCAGGCGTGCGGAACGGATCCCGTCGAGTTCGAGCGAGTGGAGTTCTACGCCGCTCACGAGGCACTGTCGATGGATTACGAGCGGGCGCTCACCCGGATCGACTCACGTACCGGAAAGCCCTACGACGTGTCGGGTCACTTCCTGTGGGTCGGGGAGCGCACGCGTCAACTCGACGGCGCCCACATGCATTTCGCGTCAACCATCAGCAACCCCATTGGCATGAAGGTGGGGCCGACG
>ERZ802830.709-NODE-709-length-32972-cov-11.4925_pt1 | contig 32972 bp, 36 predicted proteins | sample MGYA00345654_ERZ802830 | MGnify/ENA primary metagenome ERZ802830 (study PRJEB30503, sample SAMEA104212375) | marine metagenome | biome: Westerlies Biome; feature: [SRF] surface water layer (ENVO:00010504) within the epipelagic zone...; material: water... | reverse complement strand
GAAGCCGCAGTTGAAGAAGCTCCAGCCGAAGAAGCCGCAGTTGAAGAAGCTCCAGCCGAAGAAGCCGCAGTTGAAGAAGCTCCAGCAGAAGAAGCTAAAGGGTAAACTCGCACCTTTTTTTATAGCGATTGCCATTTGCGATTTAGCAAAACAATCGCTATAAAATTCTTTTGAATAATCAAAAGAAAAATATTACACAAACAAAATGATATTCAGACCAGTAAGATTGCTAATAATTGTTGGCATAGCCTTCATAGCTGGTATCGTATACGAAAAACAAAAATATAAAGAAATATGTGGTGAAGTAGGTGGAACATTCAATGAGTCTATCTGTAAAATCCAAGTTCAAGAGTAATTAGATCATTTAATTGAATATCCGCAGTGAGGAATTCACACATGGGCGAACTTATTTGTGTTGGAGCGGTTGTTGGCGCCTTTGGCATAAAGGGTGAGGTTCGTTTAAAGAGTTTCACATCTATTCCAGAAACAATAGCCGATTATGCCCCACTATTGACTGAAAAAGGCGAAAAAAAATTCGATATAGTCATTACAGGTGAGATTAAAAACGGTTTATCAGTACGAATGTCGGGAATAATATCAAAAGAAGACGCAGACAATTTAAAAGGTACAAAGCTATATGTTCCAAGAGAAAGACTACCGGAGTTATATGAAGACGAATACTATCATACTGACTTAATTGGTCTGAGTGTTCAAAATTTAGAGGGAGATAATATTGGGAACATTAAATCTGTTTTAAATCATGGTGCCTCTGATTTATTAGAAGTTGAAATTAGTAACGAAAAAAACTCTATTTTAATACCGTTTACTCAAAAAATTGTGCCTAAAGTTGATATAAAAAATTCTATTGTTATTGTTGACCCTCCAAAGGGACTTGTTTGATAATGCCTGAGAAACACTTATCACATGGTAGAAAATCAATTTCAGCTTCCAGTAAACCCGAAGAATTGATGATAAATAGTCCACGCCTTAAGGGTGTATGGACAGTAGATGTGATTACCCTCTATCCTAACTCGTTTCCAGGCGGGTTAAGCGAAAGTATTATTGGAAGCTCCCTTGAAAAACAAAAATGGGCCCTGGAAACTGTAAATTTGCGGCATTTTGGTATTGGACCCCATAAAAAAGTTGATGATACACCAGCAGGAGGGGGAGCAGGATTAGTTTTACGGGCAGATGTAATAGAACCTGCTTTAGAGAAAGCAATTTCAAACTCACCCAAAGGAAGACCCTTAGTCTATATGTCGCCAAGAGGTAAACGCTTTGACCAAAAGACTGCCCAAAAATGGGCTGCGGGACCAGGCATTATTATTTTATGTGGTAGATTTGAAGGAATTGATGAGCGTATTCTGAAACGCTATGATATTGAAGAGATATCGTTGGGTGACTTCGTTATGACGGGAGGCGAAATAGCAGCGCAAGCAATGATTGATGCTACTGTTCGCTTACTGCCAAACGTTCTAGGCAACCCTGAGAGCACGATAGATGAAAGTCATTCGAGGGGTTTACTAGAATATCCGCAATATACCAAGCCAGCAGAGTGGAAAGATCAAAAAATTCCAGATATTTTATTATCAGGTCATCATCAAAACATTGCAAAATGGCGAATGGATCAGGCAAAAACCAAAACGCAGAAACATAGACCTGATCTTTGGAAAGTCTGGAATAAAAGCAAAGATTGATCTGTTTTTTATTAAAATTTTTGACTACGGCTGACTACATCACAAAAATAAAATCCCTACTCACTTAGCTTGTCACTTCAGTAAAATAAAAAACTTGCCAATCAGCTGTTTTCAATTTAAACGCTGCCCATACTGATAGGTCGACAATAGTTGGTCTTGCTGAATAATGTATATATATCTCAGATAAATACACATTAGGACTGCAGCAAAAAAAGAAACTGGTTGTAAACTCTTGTGGACCTAATAAAATTAGGGATCCAAGAAAAAATTAGAGCTCTGAACCAATGAAGTAATAAAACGGAAAAAACCGTGCTTAAAGGAGACTAGCGATGGATATGATCGCACAAATAGAGGCAGAGCAAATTGCCTCTTTGAGCAAAGAGATACCAGATTTTAAAGCTGGTGATACAGTTAAAGTGGGTTACAAAGTTACTGAGGGCACTAGATCACGTGTCCAAAATTATGAAGGTGTCTGCATAGCACGAAAAAATGGTGTTGGCATTGCAGGTTCATTTACCGTTAGGAAGATATCGTTTGGAGAAGGTGTCGAAAGGGTATTTCCTCTTTATTCAACTAATATCGAAAGTATAACCGTAGTGCGCCGAGGCCGCGTTAGGAGAGCAAAATTATATTATCTACGGTCACGTCGTGGTAAGTCTGCTCGTATTGCCGAAGACACTAACTACAAGCCAAAAGCTGCAAAAGAGTAAGGATTAAAAAATGAAAAAAGATATTCATCCTGATTACCATTTCATAAATGTCAAACTTACAGATGGCTCAGTTATAAAAATGCGCTCAACCTGGGGTAGTGAAGACGAAACTTTGTCTCTTGATATCGACCCAACGGCACATCCAGCGTGGACGGGCGGCGGCCAACGTTTACTTGACCAGGGTGGCCGCGTATCTAAGTTTAAGAAAAAGTATGAAGGTTTGGGCTTCTGATATTATAAAAGCTACAAAAGAAGTTTAAACAAGCCGCTCCATTGAGCGGCTTTTTATTTTTGAATTACTTTTTGTTCAAACTTAAAAGGATACTAAGGGAGCTTAAACAATTTATAACTTAAAACCAGTAGCATCCAAATTATCTCCATGTATTTGGGTTCACGCATCTCAGCCAGATCGTTTCCGCGCGGCTGAACTGTTATGTGTGTATCTTAAGCAAAAATTACAATCAGAATTTCTATTAACATATGGGGAAGAGTTTATTAGAAAACCTACATCATCATATGATTTTTTAGTTATTGGAAAAATTTCTGACCAGCTTTCCCATCTGAATTTTTTCAAAAAATATGATCCAAAAGTGATAATTTGTTTAGATGGACCATTACCCTATCTACTAAAGTTAAGAATAAAACAAAAAAAATACTTGAGTATTTTTGCTGATGCTCGTTCTGAAAATTTACCAAAAAGAAGGTTCAAGATATTTCCAAACTTAAAAAAAACTATATTTAGTAAATTCGATTTTGTTTTTACAGAAAATGAAATAGTAGCATCCCAACTGTTCCAAAGTTTAGTAGAAAAACACAAAATTAAAGGAATGGGTCTTTTACAGTCTTCAATAGCACCCCTGCCATTTTTAGAAACCGATGCTATTTTCAGTAATTTAAAAGGCAGACCAATGTGGGCTGCCTTAAACATTCATGAACGAGAAATCGAACTTGTACTTAGGGCGCATCAACAAGTATTGAAGGCAGCTTTTCAATATTGCCTAACCATTTCATTATCTAACCCAAAACTTGAGGGTATTTTGAAAGAGCATTGTAGCAAGTTAGATTTACGACTGAGTGTTATTGAGGAGAACAAAACTCCTGACGAAGCAACTCAAGTCTATTTTTCAAAACAGCCTGAGGATAATATCAAGTTCATGAGACTATCACCCGTAGTTTTTTATGGAAACACATTTGCAGTGCTAGATCAGCAAGAAGACCCATTAATCGCTGCAAGCTTATGTTGTGGAATTCTGCATGGACCAAATACTAGTGAATACTCGATTGAATATCAGGGCCTAAAAAGTGTTAGTGCTGCATTACAGGTCAGGAACAGTAGTGAATTAGCAGCTGAGCTAAATAAACTTTATTCAGCAGATAAAGCAGCAAAGATGGGCGCAGCGGCACTTGATTTTATTTCTTCTGGTGCTGAGAATACAGATAAAATCGTAGAACTTGTTTGTGGATATATAAAACAAAGAGATTTAATATGAAAGCTCCGCAATTTTGGTATGAGCCTAATACTTGGAAGGCAAAATTTTTATATCCATTAGGGTACTTTTATAACCTATTAACCTTGCTACGCGGAAAATTAGCAAAACCCCAAAGTTATAGCTGCTTGACCATATGCATTGGTAATTTAAATGTTGGAGGCACAGGCAAAACACCGACGACAATAGCCTTGGCACAGCACTTCTTAAAAAAGGGACTACAAGTACACGTTGTTTCACGTGGCTATAAAGGAAAATTTCAGGGAACGTTTTTAGTAGATCCGCAAAAGCATAAATCCGACGAAGTGGGTGATGAACCCCTTTTAATGTCAGAATTCACATCGGTATGGGTTTCAAATAAAAGAAAAAATGGAATAGCAGCCGCCGAAAACGCCGGTGCACAAATAGTTTTATTAGACGATGGGTTTCAGGATCCCAGTTTTCACAAAGATTTTTCACTTATTGTTGTTGATGGAGAAAAAGGCTTTGGAAATAAAAAATGCATGCCGGCAGGACCGCTACGAGAAAATATTGTCCAAGGTTTTAAACGCGCTGACGCGCTAGTTATTGTGGGACAAAGAATATATAAATTTGATACTTTTCCAACGCATCTTAAGATTATTCACTCAACATTAAAACCCATTGAGACTGGTATGAATTGGAAAGAGGGAAAATATTTAGCATTTGCTGGGATAGCTGATCCTAGCAAATTTTTCAAAACTCTTCGATCACTTGGTGCTAATTTAATTGATTGCGTGGCATTAAGCGATCATCAAAACCTTGATGGACAAGTTTTAAAAAGATTGGAACGTAAAGCGAATTCAGCGCATGCGCAATTAGTGACTACCGAAAAGGATGCCGTACGGCTATCAAATACCTATCGCAAAAAAGTACTATCACTTCCCGTAAGGATTGAGTTTGATGATAAAAATGAGCTTGAAAATCTTTTTAATATTTAATCAGTAGATTTTAAAACTCATTATCATCCTGTCCTAACTTAGGAGATGGCCCCCGCATATTTAACTTTGCATCAGAAAATTTAAATGGTGAAGCTACTCCCTGAATATTACCAAAATTTAATTGCATTTCTCGAAAAATGACTTGCGGGTCTTTGAAAACTTCTTCCATTGTGTTTATTGGGCCAGCTGGAACGTTTTTATCTTCACAAAGTTTCAAAAGCTCATCCTTTTGAAACAGTTTTATAGCATCCGATAACATCGCCGTGAGCTGGTCACGATTCACTACTCTTTGTTTGTTAGTCAAAAAAAGAGGATCTTGGCTCAGATCTTCTAGTTTTAATATACTACATAAACGGGAAAACTGAGCGTCATTTCCAACTGCGATTATTAAGTAACCATTTGCACATTCAAATACTTGATATGGACAAAGATTAGGATGAATATTACCCACCCTTTCTGGTGAAACACCAGTGCTCATAAAATTCATTGCTTGATTTACCATTACCGAAACTGCGCAATCGAGTAGAGCCATATCAATGTGTTGACCTTGCCCTGTATCATTTCGCATATGTATTGCTGATAGTATTGCTGTGGTTGCGTATAAACCGGTAAATAAATCAGTAACCGCCACACCCGCCCTTTGGGGCATTTCTCCAGATTCACCCGTTATTGACATGAAACCACTCATTCCTTGAATGATGTAGTCATATCCAGCTCGATGCGAATATGGACCAGTTTGTCCAAATCCAGTTATAGAGCAATAAATTATAGCTGGATTTATTGACTTTACACTTTCATAGTCGAACCCATATTTTTTCAAACCACCAACTTTAAAGTTTTCAATCAGGATGTCAGAAGACTCTATTAAGTTTTTAAGACGCCGTTGATCATCAGGTTTTGATAAATCAACAGTTATACTTGCTTTCCCGCGATTGCACGAATGGAAATAAGCAGCAGAGCTTTCTCCATCTCTATCAATAAAAGGTGGCCCCCAGCCTCTAGTATCGTCGCCATTTGGAGCTTCAACCTTAATAACTTCAGCGCCTAAATCAGAAAGGGTTTGCCCTGCAAAGGGCCCTGCTAGAATACGAGCTAACTCTACAACACGAAGACCTGCTAAGGGAGCCTTCATGATTTATCTAAAATCTCATCCAAAATTTCGGTTAACTTTTCATAACTTTGATTGGAATACTTTTCACCATTTATGACCAAAGTTGGTGTAGATTTAATCTCATCACTTTTTGCATTTTCACTATACCATTCAACCAAGGCTCGCAATTTTACCCCATCCTGAAGACACGAATTTAATTGCGCTTCATTTAATCCTGCCAAAAGGCCAATTTTTCTAAGCTTTGTTACAATAGCTATATCACTTTCAGCACGAGCCCAGTCTGATTGTTTTCGATAAATTTGATCTGTCATTCCAAAAAATCTGTCAGGCCCGGCACACCTTGCTATCATTGACGCCCACATACCGTATTTATCAAAATAAACTTCTCGGTAAACAAACTTAACAAGACCCTTGTCAATATAATTTATTTTTAGCTTAGGATAAACTTCTTCGTGAAATTTAGCGCAATGGGGGCAAGTAAAGGATGCGTATTCAACCATCTCAATAGGAGCATTGCCGTCGCCTTGTATCATTTCCATTATGGGCTTCATATTTTCGGAAGCCTCCTCTGCATTTACAGAGTAAGGGAGATCAAATTTAGTTTGATGCTTATTTTCACTACCGAATTGTAAGAAGTAAACTAACCCAAAAAATATTAATAATAGTGACAATTTACGCATAACGTTTACCTTTCAGACGAGGAACTATTTCCTAGCTTTGTAAATACATTTATCGCCAATTCTTCAAGTGCTTGACGGAGATTTTTATCATCAATTTCATTTACAGCTTTCACTAGGCTAGTAGAAATTTTCGTATTAGTTTTCTTTTTTTCAGAACTAACCTTCTTAGAACCTTTATTTTTTTCAATTAGCGCAATAGGAGAAGATTGGGTTATTTTTATTTTATGAACAGCATTATAGCCGTACACCGCATTGATTTTATTTCTTATAAACTCTTTTTGCATCTCAAGAATAGGTGCATTTGGTCCAGATGTTAGAACCGTAAGCGTAGCACCTAAACCATCAGTTTTGTAACTCACTCTAGTAGGAATAGACACAGATGAAATTTCTTCTCCAACAATCTCACTCCAGTGAGTCAAAACGCGAGATTGCGCAAAACCTCTTAATTCACTCGCTTTTTGAATATTTCTTTTCAGCAAGACCGATGCTTTTTTGAATCCATGTTTCCGCATTTCTATATTATTATGTACCTCTACTGAAAGACCTACTACTTTAAGATATTAGCCTATGATCTACGGATAACCCAATGCAGATTAGCATAGAAAATAAACCAGATCCAAACAAGCTGTTAGACTGGTATGATAATAACGCTAGAGAAATGCCTTGGCGTATTGCACCTAAAAAAAGATTAGCTGGCATAAAACCGGATCCTTACCACGTTTGGTTATCAGAAATTATGCTTCAACAAACAACGGTGGCCTCGGTTAAGCCTTACTTCGTAAAGTTCACTACAAAATGGCCCACAATACAAGATCTAGCAAATGCCAAAGATGAAGACGTTATGGGAGCTTGGGCAGGGCTGGGATATTATGCAAGAGCTCGCAATTTATTAAAATGTGCCAGACTTATAGCCAACGAGAAAAATGGTAAATTCCCCGAAGCTAATGAGGCATTACTTAAACTGCCTGGAGTGGGGCCGTATACTGCTGCGGCAATTTCCTCAATCGCATACGATAATCCAGAAACCGTAGTGGATGGTAATGTGGAGCGAGTGATTTCAAGGATTTTCAATGTTCATACCGAATTACCAAAAGCCAAAAAAGAACTGTCAACTTTAGCAAAACAACTCACACCTGAATTTAGATCCGGCGATTACGCTCAAGCTATAATGGATCTAGGTGCAACTGTTTGCAAACCTAAAATACCACAGTGTGATATTTGTCCTTGGGTTAATCACTGTATCTCGAAACGGAAGGGAACCTCTAAATATTTACCCCGAAAATTGGGAAAAACAAAAAAACCAACCCGATATGGAATTGCATATTTTGTTGAAAGAGTTGATGGCGCAATACTCACTGAAGTGAGGCCCCCAAATGGTCTTTTGGGTGGAATGCTCAGCCTTCCATCTTCCGAATGGGGAGACACTTTCCATGATGACCCACCTATAGACGGAGATTGGGAAATAAAAAATGACCTCGTAAAACATGCCTTTACACATTTTGACTTAAATTTAAAAGTCATGCATGCTACCGCTAATTTAGAACAAGTTCCTAGAAGGGGGAAATTTTTGGGCCCAGATGAATTGGACTCAAACAATCTACCAACAGTCATGAAAAAAGTCTGGAAATCAATTAAATATTGAAATTCAAATTTTTGGTGCGGTATGCTGACGGCAGCTAATCGAAAATCGGCTTAACATAAACAGGAAAGGTCTTAACCTACAATCAAGTTTTTCCTTTAATTAAAAACATCAACAGTTTTGATAATGTCTAACAAAAATATTTTATTATCTTTTAAATCTGCGGCACCATTTTGGTCTTCTATTCTATTTGCTATATCATTATGGGTGTCCTTCATAATGCAGGGTTGGGCAATTCTAATTGTTCCAATAATGACTTTAGTCATCTTACCGTTAATCGATCAATATGTTGGGTTGCGGATTGTAAATTTAGATCCAAATATAGAAGAACCTCAACTATACTGGTACCGACTAATAACTCTGATTTGGGCTCCACTTCAATTTCTTACTTTATTTGGAATTTTAGCACTCACAATCTCAAGCGATATGGCCTTAATAGAAAAGATTGGTCTTTTTTGCGCTATGGGGGTGTTAACTGGAACTATTGGAATAAATTATGCTCATGAATTGATGCACAAATCTGGTAAATTAGAGCGGTGGCTGGCAGATATTTTGCTCGCAATGGTGCTTTATTCCCACTTCCGTTCAGAACATTTACTGGTTCACCATGTTCACGTAGGCACACCAAAAGACGCTGTAACGGCTAAATATAATGAAAGCTTCTATAAGTTTTTTATACGAGTTCTTATTCAATGTCCGGTGTCATCATTTAAATCTGAAATTAAAAAACTTGGACGTAAAGGCTTGCCGCCTAGTGACTTTTCTAACCCATTTTATCTCTACGCCACCATACAATTTTTTATGATTATCTTATCAGCTTTAATTGGTGGTATTTTCGGATTATTTTTATTTTTAATTCAAGCATTCATCGCAGTATTATTGCTTGAGATAGTAAATTACATTGAGCATTATGGTTTATCAAGAAAAAGTCTAAAAAACGGTAAGTATGAGTTCGTAAAACCACACCACTCTTGGAACTCAACGTTCAAGGTTTCAAATTGGGTTCTCATTAACTTACAAAGGCATTCTGATCATCATTTTAAACCCGCCAGAAGTTTCCCTTTACTCCAAAACCTCGGAGCAACAAAGGCTCCGCAACTTCCACATAGCTATCCAGCAATGGGAATTTTAGCGTTATTTCCTAGGGCTTGGATGTCAGTTATGAACCCAAGAGTCACCCGTTGGCGAGAAATGTTCTATCCAGAAGTGACTAAGTGGTAATACTAAATTTAGACAAAAAAAATCCGCCCAGTGGGCGGACTAAAGTTTCATGCGGTTCCAAACCACAGGCTGTTAAATTACAATGTTACTTCTGAGCGAATTTGTTGCCGTAAAATGTCAATTGGCACCATTTTACCATCACGTTTAAAACCCCAGTATGTCCAACCATTACAACTTGGAGCACCTTCTAGGGCGGCGCCAACTTGATGAATTGACCCCTTTATGTCATCTCCTATCAACGTACCATCAGCTCTAACCTTTGCTTTATGGCGCCCATTCAAAGACCACAACTGCTCGCCTGGTGATAACATTCCGCGCTCAATTATTTGACCAAAAGGCACTCTAGGTTCAGACCGCTTGCTCGTCGATACTTCCAGCACCTCTTTATCAAACTTTTTAATTTTCTTTATTCTATCCTGAGCAACCTTGATATAGCTGTGCTCTTTTTCGATTCCTATAAATTCTCGGCCAAGCATTTTGGCCACCGCGCCTGTAGTTCCAGTCCCAAAAAAAGGATCTAAAATAACATCGTTTGGGTTAGTTGTACCAACTAACACACGATGCAATAAACTTTCCGGTTTTTGAGTTGGATGCGCTTTTTCACCTTTTGCATTTTTAAGTCTTTCATTCCCATTACAAATCGGCAAAATCCAGTCCGAGCGCATTTGCACTCCTTCATTCAAAGCCTTGAGCGCTTCATAATTGAAAGTATATTTTGCACCCTCTGATTTAGAAGCCCAAATCATTGTCTCGTGTGCATTTGTTAGCCTTTTACCCCGAAAATTAGGCATTGGATTTGATTTTCGCCAAATGACATCATTTAGAATCCAGAACCCCTTGTTTTGTAAAGATGCGCCAACTCTGAATATGTTATGATAACTCCCGATCACCCAGATCGCACCATTAGGTTTTAAGATGCGCCTAGCTGCCTTAAGCCAACTATCAGTAAAGCGGTCATAAGTTTTAAAACTATCAAATTGATCCCAAGCATTATCGACAGCATCAACTTTCGAGTGATCAGGACGGTGAAGTTCTCCCTTCAACTGCAAATTGTATGGGGGATCAGCGAAAATCAGATCGATTGAATCCGCAGGAAGACTATCCATTATTTCAATGCAGTCTCCGTTCAAAATTTTATTTAAAGGAAGTTTGGTAAAATCCTTGGTATGAGTCTTAATTGACATTGTGGCCTCAATAATTTTGGCGCTTTTTCGCGCTCGTGATTTGCCCACACAATGATTCAAACCTGATTCGAGGTCAATTTATTTATTTAATTCAATGGTTTAATTATTTTCTTGATACAATATGTTGTGTATCGGTTTAAAAGAATGCCTATGATGAGGTGTTATGCCTATATTTAGAAGTGCTGATTTATGAAATTTGGTTGGATATCCGGCATTTTGAGACCAATCATAGCCTGGAAATTGTTTGTCTAAGCGTGACATAATACGATCGCGTGTTATTTTTGCAACAATAGAAGCAGCAGCTATAGAGAGCGATTTGCTATCGCCCTTAATAATCGTTTCAAATTCACTGTCCAATCCTTCAGGGCTTTTGTTTCCATCTATTAATACAAAATCAGGGCTAATACTGAGCCCATCAATAGCTCTTTTCATGGCTAACAGGCTGGCTTGTAAAATATTAATCTCATCTATCTCTGATACAGAAGAATGTGCCACATAAAATGTACATTTATTTTGGATTGAATGAAAAATTTTTTCCCGATTTTTTAGGCTAAGTTTCTTAGAGTCGTTTAATCCCTTTGGGATGTTTTCCGGGTCTAATATTACCGCGGCAGCAGTTACCGGTCCTGCAATACATCCTCTTCCTACTTCATCGACGCCTGCTATTGCTCTATAGCCTTTTTTGATCAATTCAGACTCAACTTCAAAATCTGGTAATGACATAAAAAATCACTCACAAAAAATCTAACTAGAGGTTTTTTTTAACATAAGTTAACTCTAACTTGTATTTTATTTAATATTTCCCCAAGAATGGTTGTTAAAGGGGATTTATGATTTGAGTCGTTTCGAAAACCGAACATTAACCCTTAGAGACGTTTCTGAGGCGTCTGGTGTTTCTGAAATGACCGTAAGCCGTGTGCTTCGTGGACGTGGTGACGTTTCCCAAAATACTCGTGAAAAGGTCCTTCAAGCGGCAAAAACGCTTGGATACGTTCCCAATAAAATTGCCGGAGCGTTGGCGAGTCAGCGAGTTAATTTAGTTGCTGTTATAATTCCATCTATGTCCAACATGGTTTTTCCTGAGGTTTTAACTGGTATAAATTCCGTACTAGAAAATACTGAATTGCAACCTGTGGTTGGAGTTACTGACTATCTTCCAGAAAAAGAAGAAAAAGTACTCTATCAAATGCTATCATGGCGTCCTTCTGGTATTATAATTGCGGGTTTAGAGCACTCAGATACATCGAAAGCCATGTTGAAAAGTACTAATATACCCGTTGTGGAAATAATGGATATAGATGGAGAGCCTATAGATTCAGCAGTTGGGATTTCTCACAAGCGTGCAGGCCGCCAGATGGCGCAAGCTATATTGGAGGCTGGGTACAGAAAAATAGGGTTCTTGGGAACCAAAATGCCGTTAGATCATCGTGCCAGTAAACGCTTCGATGGTTTTACAGAAGCTTTATCAAAAGCAGATATTAAAATCTCTGACCATGAATTCTATTCAGGCGGTTCGGCTCTAGCTAAAGGAGCCCAGATGACAAAGGAAATACTCAAGCGAACGCCTGATTTGGATTTTTTATATTATTCAAATGATATGATTGGAGCAGGCGGATTACTCTCACTTCTTGAAATCCAGAAAAGTATACCAAAGGAAATTGGTTTGGCAGGGTTTAATGGGGTCGAACTGCTGGAAGGACTCCCAATGAAGCTTGCAACTATGGATGCTTGCAGATACGAGATCGGAAAAATAGCTGCAGAAATTGTCTCTAACAGAGTTGTCGGTCAAAAAGAAGATTATGACAGAATAACTGCTCTTAAGCCCAAACTTGATTTAGGCGACACGCTTAGATCTTGAAGGCTATTTAGAGAGCCTTGAAATTTCTTCTTTCAAACGTAATTTCTGTTTTTTAAGCTGCGAAATATACAAATCATCTGACGCTGGTAATTTATAAGCCTGCTCCACTTCACTTGAAAGCCTTTCATGTTTTTGCTTGAGATTTTGGATGTGCGATATAATGCTCAATTTTATTCTCCTCTCGCTACCAATACGAAGAGTTGAGCATATTTTTATTTTCATGTCACTGAAGTTGAACCAAATTCGGCCAAATTCCGCCACTGCTTCGGAAGCTCCTTCATCAAATCCAGTTTATCAAGCTTGCGCCGTTTCTGAGTACTTTATCAACTTTAAGATTATATTTTTTTGAAGGTTCGCTGTTTAGAGGATGCAAAATTATTGGTGGTGAGATTATAAACCCCCCACGTCCATTTTTTTTTGCATGTAAAATTGTCAGTTTAGCATTCTCATTTTTACGTGAAATAACTGGAGTTATTACTAAACTACCCAAGCTATTTGGCATGTTTCTAAAAATTTCAGGTAGCCGATCAGTTCTGACTATAAAATGTACAAAACCTTTTGGCTTTGTACGCTTTGCAGCAACTTTTAACCATTCGGATATAGGGCAAGTATCTCCAAACGATTTTTCTTTAGATAAGTTTATACCTTCGACCGAAGATTTTCTATCAAAATAGGGTGGGTTTGCTATTACATGGTCAAAACTTTTGCTTGTAATATTTGAAGATAAACTCGAGATATTACAACATTCTATTTTAAACTCTATACCATTTTCTTTTGAGTTCAAATTCCCCAAGTCAACAAAAATTTTTTGAATTTCAACACCGTATAGCTCAACATTTTTAACTCTATAACCAATGGCAAAACTAGCCGTTCCTACGCCACAACCTAGATCTAAGACTTTTTGTCCTTCACTAACGTTTACTGATGCGGCCAATAGTATTGGGTCTATACCCGCCCTATAGCCTTTTTTTGGTTGCCATATCCGAATTCCACCTCCCAAAAAATTATCCTTGGTAAATTCAGGCATATTAAATACTTTCCAAATCCAAACCAAAATCCGTTAAGAGCTGCAACGCGCGCTCATAATCGGTTGCCAATACCATCAATCGCCGTGGCAATATGCCGATTGACCCTTCTAATACACTGATGTTCACATCAAGCGCAAAAGATACTATATCATTTGAGTTAAGGATAGTTTCGGCGTATACAAATTTCGTTATATCATTTGTGCTCAATAATTCTTTCATAAGAAAACTCTATGAGCTGCCACCATATATGTCGAGAAAAGATAAGGTTTAATCGGTGTTGGATAAACAAATACAACCAGATGAAAAGCTAGGCAAAATTCTTGAACCAGAAATGGTAAGCGTAAATGAAATTATTCGCAAACGAATGGCTTCAGAAAATGCGCCTAGAATACCAGAAGTAACCACCCATTTAATTGGTGCTGGTGGCAAAAGATTAAGACCAATGCTGACACTAGCTGCTGCTCGAATGTTTAATTATGTTGGCGATAAGCATTTAAAATTAGCTGCTACAGTTGAATTTATTCACACCGCAACATTGCTTCATGACGACGTTGTGGATGAAAGTATAAAGCGGCGGGGAAGACCCACCGCAAATTTATTGTGGGATAACAAATCATCAGTTTTAGTTGGTGATTATTTATTCTCCCGCTCCTTTCAATTAATGGTAGAAATTGGTTCGTTGTCAATTTTAGATATACTATCCAGTGCTTCAGCCACTATTGCAGAGGGAGAGGTATTACAGCTTACCGTTTCAAAAAATATTAAAACAGACGAGGCTACCTATTTAAAAGTTATTCGAGGCAAAACAGCCGCCCTATTTTCTGCAGCGACTCAAGTCGGAGGTGAGGTGGCAGGAGCAAGTGAAGACGCTTGTAAAGCACTCTACGAATATGGTGATGCGTTGGGGATAGCCTTTCAAATAATTGATGATTTATTAGACGTGGAAGGAAGCTTGCAAGATACGGGAAAAAACAGTGGCAACGATTTCCGAGAGCGAAAGGTAACTATGCCCTTCATAAAAGCCATTAAAAACTCCTCCAAAACTGAACTAGAATTTTGGAAAAAAACAATTGAAAAAGGCGATCAAAATCAAGATGATTGGGATACGGCTCTTATGTTTATGAGAAAATATGATGCAATAAGAGATACTCATAAAGAGGCTCAAGTTTGGGTTAATAAAGCAAAGCTTGCATTAAAAAGGTTGCCAGATTCTGAAATTCGGGCGCTTTTATCTGAACTAGCAGACTATGTATTAATAAGATCTAAATAGATATTATTTCAGTAGAAACGCTCCACCACTCCGGCCTTTCTCGTTGAACCTTTTTCATAGCAGCATCGCAGTCGTATTTACTTTCGAAAACACCAAAGCAGGTGGCCCCTGATCCAGACATCGAAACCTGCTCAACAGAATTTTGGCTAGAAATAAGCTGTAAAACTTCTAAGATAATTGGTTCGATTTTAAGAGCTGGCTTGATTAAATCATTCCGCTGTAAAAGTAACCAATTTATCCAATCTTTTTTTGTTTGAAATAATTTTTCATAGTTTGATAAAGGCGGGTTTTGTTTATTTTCAAGCATGTTAAAAACTGCTTGCGTTGATACCTTTTTCAAAGGATTAACCAAAAGGATAGGAAGGTTTGGAAACGTATGAATTATCCTCAAAACTTCACCAAAACCTTTCATATGCTGAGTTTTTTGATTAATGCAAACTGGCAAGTCAGATCCAATTTTCATTAGCTCGTCTAATGCTGGAAGATTTATCTCCCACAGCCGAGTTAGTCCACGGATAGCAGCCGCTGCATCACTGGATCCCCCACCCAAACCAGCGCTTGGAGGTAAATTTTTAGTTAAAGTTATGTGGGCACCATCTTTAATATTATTGAGGGTTCTTAGTAATTCCGCTGCCTTCAAAACCAAATTGGAGTTGTCTAATGGTATTTGATCAGAAAAAGCACCCTTCACAGTGAGCTCCAGCTTCTCGCTTTTTTCAAAAGATAAATGATCACCAAATTCTGTGAAACCTACAATTGAGTCTAACAAATGAAAACCATTCGACTTTTGACCCACAATCTGCAGACACAAGTTGACTTTTGCACTGGCTTTTTCTTCAAACATTATTTCACTAATGTTCCAGTCTCATTAGCTTCATCCATTAGGACTTGGCTAAGGCCAACTTTTAATTTCTTCTTTATTCGCTCCATCTCTTCTTCTTCAGGGTCAAAAGACAACGCTCTTCGCCACTGAAACTCAGCCTCAGTTTTTCTTCCTACCATCCAATAAACATCACCCAAATGATCGTTTACGATTGGGTCGACAGGCATTAACTCAGCAGCTCGTTCTAAGTTTGGAACAGCCTTTTCAAACTGACCAAGTTTATAATAACCCCAGCCGAGACTATCGACGATGTAACCGCTGTCAGGACTTTCCTTAACAGCACGTTCAATCATTTCCAAAGCTTCATCCAAATTAGAATTTTTTTCTATTAATGAATATCCCAGGTAATTCAAAACTTGCGGTTGAGTAGGGTTAAGTGAAAGCGCCTTTCGAAAATCTTTCTCAGCTAAGGTCCAAAGATCTAAACGTTCCCGCGTTATTCCCCTAACATAATATAAAAACCAACCCGCTTCTCCCTTGTTCTTATACAGATTTATTGCCTCTCCATAAGCAACTTCAGCTTTGTCATAAAGCTCTAAACGTCTATAGTGGTTTCCCAGTATACTAAAACCATTGGCAGAGTTTGGGTACTGAACTGTTAAGTTGGCTAAAACTTCAATTGCTTCCATCTCTTTGCCAGATGAACGCAGAGCTTCTGCTCTTCCTAATTCTGAAGCAAAAAATTGTGGATGACTGTTGGAAAGCTTTTCATGCTCTTTTATAGCTAAATTATGTTGGCCTAACTCAACAAGGAGGTCTGCCGTCATTAACGTTGAGTCAACGTGCTTAAAATCTAAATACTGTGCTAACCTTGAATAAATAAGTGTAAACGTTGGATCTGCCTCTTTTGAAATTAAATTTGCAATTGAGTGAAAAACATCTGCTACTGCTATATTTGTTTCGGGAAATGAGGTTTTAGGATAAACTTTTTCATTCGTGGCGTTGACAAAAAGACCCTCAATCTCAGGATCAAATGTAGGCCCAAACCATTTTTCTAGTAAACGTTGTGCTTCTTTAAATTTGCTCTGAGATAAGAGTAGTTTTGTATGGTAAATAACGGATCTTCTTGTTGGGTTTCCTTGATCACTATGAATACGGCTGAATGTTTTTTGGGCTTGGTCAAATTTTCCCGCTGCAAGTTGGGACATTGCTCGATGGAAATTTGCAAATTGCCCCATGCCTTGAACTTTTGCTGTTTCATCAAAAATTAGATTTGCATTAACTTCATCATTTAATCCCATAAGTATCCAAGCCGATAAAAGGTCTTTTAGTATCGGGGTAATTTCACTGGCATCTTTTACAAAATTTAAAAAAGCTTCAGTCTTTCCATCTTTGATCAATGAGGCCGATTGAACCATTTGGGAGATTTGGCTAAGGTTTCCGTTGTCTCTATAAACTTCCGCAATAGATATCGCGTTATCTACTGATCCTTGAGCTATAAACGATATCATAAGGCCTTCTAAGAGCTTGGAGTTTGACGGATCGGCACTCACACTTTTAGTTTGAAATTTAGAAGCAGTCACAAAGTTATGGTCTGAAATAGCCTGTCTACCCGCCAAATATGCTCCAGATGATGCCGATGCTACTTCAGAAATCGAGGCAGCAAGAAAAAAAATTGAACCTTGAATAAATTTTTTCATGTAATCAGCTTAAAACTCATAATCGATAATTTAACCCTTTAAAACAGATTTTAAAGGATTTTCCGGTAACTACATATTGGGATAGTTCGGCCCATCACCACCCTGGGGTGTCATCCAATTAATATTTTGGCTAGGGTCTTTTATATCACAAGTTTTGCAATGCACACAGTTCTGAAAATTAACCACGAAACGTGCTGGTTCTTCTTCGGTTTGGACAACTTCATAAACTCCAGCAGGACAATATCTTTGAGCAGGCTCACTAAATTGGGGTAGGTTCACAGATATTGGGATTTCCGGGTTATTCAGTTGCAAATGACACGGCTGATTTTCTTCATGATTAGTCATTGAAAATGAAACATTAGTCAGGCGATCAAAGCTTATCGAGCCATCAGGTTTCGGATATTTAATTTCTTTGTGCTTTGCAGCGCTTTCAGTAGAAGCAGCATCAGATTTTTCATGTTTCAAAGTGCCAAAAAGAGAAAAACTAAATAGCGTCTGGAACCACATATCAAACCCACCCAGAATAAGGCCTCCTAATGGGCCAAACCGAGCATTCAACGGGGCAACGTTACGAACTTTCTTTAAGTCTTTGCCAACAGCTTCCGTTTTTAATTTTAAATTATAATCTGAAAGCAGATCCCCAAATCTATTATCTTTTATTGCATTATAAACAGATTCAGCTGCCTCTATGCCAGAATGCATAGCGTTGTGATTACCTTTAATTCTAGGTAAATTTACAAGACCAGCAGAACAGCCTAATAAAGCTCCTCCCGGAAAAGCGGCCTTGGGAATTGACTGTAAACCACCCTTAGTTACTGCCCTTGCTCCATAAGCAATACGTTTACCACCAGTTAGCAACTTTTTAATTTTTGGGTGATGCTTAAACTGCTGAAATTCCATGTAAGGCGACAAAAATGGATTTTTATAATTCAAGTCCACAATATATCCAACATAGACCTGATTATTATTTAAGTGGTATACAAAAGAGCCACCAGAGCTTTTAAACCCTAATGGCCAGCCCATTGTATGCGTAACCTCGCCTTCATTGTGAACCTCTGGATGAACTTCCCAAATTTCTTTCATTCCAATTCCAAATTTCGGCACATCACATTCAGAATCTAAATTAAATTTTTCTATGACTTGCTTGGCTAGTGATCCCCTAGCTCCCTCAGAAAGAAGCACGTACTTTCCATGTAATTCCATTCCTGGCTCATAGGCCTCTCCTATTGAGCCATCAGAGTTTTTTCCAAATTCACCAGCAACGACCCCTTTTACCTCACCAGTTTTTCCAAAAACCAGATCCGAACAGGCCATTCCAGGAAATATTTCTACACCTAACTCTTCCGCCTGCTCTGCCATCCACCTACATACATTTCCCATAGAAACTATATAATTACCGTGATTATTCATCAGTGGTGGCATTAGAAAATTTGGTAACCGGATCTGCCCTGCCTCGCCAAGAATAAAAAAATTATCTTCTTTGACAGGCACATCTAAGGGAGCCCCTTTTTCTTTCCATTCGGGTATTAGTTTGTTTAATCCAGAAGGATCCAAAACCGCCCCAGACAGAATATGAGCACCTACTTCTGATCCTTTTTCTAGTACCACAACTTCTAAGTTTGCATCAAGTTGCTTGAGTCGAATAGCAGCCGAGAGGCCAGCTGGACCAGCTCCAACTATAACGACATCATACTCCATAGTTTCTCTCACCACTTCTGACACGAAATCCTCCCCGGACATTTTGCTTCTCTTACCTGAAGATAACTACGCTTTCTCAATACTCAGCGTCAATCACTACAAACTATTTAATTCATTACTTGCGGCATTATTTCCATCAAATTAAACAATATATAGAATTCAACTCTACAAAGCCTTGCATTAAAACATTTAATTTGCTCATCATAGGTTCACGATCGACAATATAGTAACTAGGCCGGACACGTTATGGAAAAAATCCCAATGACTAGAGAGGGAAGCCTCGCACTTGAAACAGAACTAAAAAAATTAAAATCTGTAGAGCGCCCTAATATAATTCAAGCTATCTCAGAAGCACGCGAGCATGGAGATTTATCGGAAAATGCTGAATACCATTCAGCTCGTGAAAAGCACAGCTTTATAGAAGGTAGAATAAAAGAAATTGAGGCAATAATTTCTTTGGCTGAAGTCATAGACCCAACGTCCTTAACAGGTGCAATTAAATTTGGGGCAACAGTCACTTTAGTCGATGAGGATACTGATGAAGAGAAAACTTGGCAAATCGTTGGAGAGCATGAAGCCAATATTGAGGCAGGACTGCTCAATATGAAATCACCAATCGCAAGAGCTCTCATTGGAAAAGATGAGGGTGATAGTGTAGAGGTCAAAACTCCAGGTGGTGAAAAAGCTTATGAAATATTGAAAATCGAGTATAAGTGAGCACCACTTTTGATAAACGGTGCTGGGTTTGGGACGAAAGCCTTGTTTGGCAAATTCATTATTAAACCTTTAATAAGATTTTTCCAATGTGCTGACTACTTTCCATTAGAAGATGTGCGGAAGTAACATCTTCTAATTCAAAGACACTATTGATAACAGGCTTTAATCTGCCATTACTTAACAATGGCCAGACGTTTCTAAATAGTTCTGAGGCTATTTGAGCTTTTGAAAGATCCGATTGAGGCCGTAAGGTACTACCAGTAATAGTTAAACGTCTTGTCATTATCTGTGCAAAATTTAACTCAGCTTTAGCACCCTGTAAAAAGGCAATTTGTACTAATCTACCGTCATCAACCAAAGCTTTAATGTTTTTTTCTATATAAACCCCACCAACCATATCTAATATAAGATTCACGCCACCCAGGCTCTTCATTACATCTAAAAAATCTTCTTTCTTGTAGTTAATTGCCCTTTTTGCACCAAGCTCTTCACAAACTAAACACTTTGCTTCAGTTCCAGCCGTAGCATAAACCTCACTGCCAAAAACATTTGCCAATTGAATAGCAGTAGTTCCTATTCCGGATGAACCACCGTGAACCAAGAACTTTTCATGTGGTTTCAATTTTCCTCGTTGAAAAACATTACTCCATACTGTGAAGAAAGTTTCAGGAAGAGCGGCTGCTTGCTCTAGGCCCATACCTTTTGGAACAGGCAAACAATGACTGGCTTGTGTTACCGCGTATTCGGCATAGCCTCCACCCGGCAAAAGTGCACACACTTCATCGCCGATAGCCCAGTTAGTAACATTTTGTCCAATAGCAAATATTGTGCCTGAAGCTTCAAGTCCTGGAAGATCACTTGCTCCAGGAGGTGGCATGTATGATCCTGCTCGCTGTAGGACATCGGGCCGATTAACGCCAGCAAAGGCGATTTTAATTAAAACTTCATTTCTATTTGGCTTCGGGATACTCATAACCACTGGCCTTAGAACATCAGGCCCACCAGGCTCCATAATTTCAATTGCCCTCATCTCTTGCATTATTAGGTATCCAAATAACCGGGTAAATTAGGATCTATATTTCCATTAGGCCGCTTAATTTTTTTCAATAAATTTCTTGTTAAACCATTAAATTCTTTGGTTAATTTATTTTTTTTAAGCTGTGCTTTTACGCTCTCAATCTTCATAACATCTTCAATTCTACGATCTAAAAAATGCCAAGTTTCTTCGCTCCCCTCGCTATTATCACCAAGCCAGTACAACACTGTGCTGGCATATACCGCACTTAAAATGGTTCTCTTAGAATACCAGTTGTAATCTTCAGAGTTATCTCCAATCAATTCCCAAATTAAATCTGAGGTTTCCCATACCAAACGGCTACCTTCAAATGCATATACAGGTAAGGAAAATAAAACTGCTCCTCTACGAACCACCTCCTTATCGGAAGCAATTTTAATTCTTAACTCAACAGCTTTTGTAATCTTTTCTCTTACTTTCAACTGCGAGATTTTTTCCTTTTTAAAAGTAGTTTCTAACTTGTCGTCACCCCATTTATGAAATGCAACTGCCAGATCTAAAGCTCCCCTTGGACAAAACAGTCTGGCTCTTTTCTCAGAAATATCAGTTTCTCTACAGGCGGAAACAAAAGTTGAATTTGACCAGCCATCAAAGGCCACGTGTGGCAAGGCAGCTAACATTAGCTTTAATATCCTAGGATCAATCGGTCTGCGCATTTATAAATCTTTCACTAGACAACTTTATTTATGGTTGTTATACGATCACTTCCTGCACATAGATGCAACTTTAACATAGAAAGGTGGTGAAAACCACATGCAGGTTAGTGTTCGTGATAACAACGTGGACCAAGCTTTACGTGCGTTGAAAAAGAAACTTCAACGTGAAGGTGTGTTTCGAGAAATGAAGCTTAAGCAGCATTTTGAAAAACCTTCTGAGAAAAAGGCTCGTGAAAAAGCCGAAGCAATCCGTCGTGCGCGTAAATTGGCTCGTAAAAAAGCCCAGCGTGAAGGTATGATGTAAGAGAATTTTAACATCTATTTTAAAATGGCCCGCTCATCGTGGGCCTTTTTTTATTTTAAAAATGTATCTAGTAAATTTTTGGAACGTATAATTTATCTGGTAAAACTCTTCGTTCATAGTCTGGATTAAAAATACGTTCAGGTAAGTTTACTGGTTCATGCTGAATTTCTTTATAAGGAACCATGGATATAATATGCTCTATACAATTTAAACGTTCTCGTTTTTTATCATCACCCTCGACTATGTACCACGGCGCTTCAGGAATATTTGTTCTAGAAAACATCTCCTCTTTAGCCTTTGTATAATCTTCCCAACGTATTCTACTCTCCAGATCCATTTTAGATATTTTCCATTGCTTCATTGGATCATTGATTCTCATTAGAAACCTTATCTGCTGCTCCTCGTCAGAAATAGAAAACCAGTATTTTAATACAATTATCCCAGATCGGACCAACATGCGTTCAAACTCAGGAACATCATTGAAGAATTGTTCTACCTGTTCTGCGTCAGCAAACTCCATTACTCTTTCTACGCCTGCTCGGTTGTACCAAGAGCGGTCGAATAAAACAATTTCACCACCTGCGGGAAGATGGGGTACAAATCTCTGAAAATACCATTGTGATTTTTCCCTTTCCGTTGGAGCAGGAAGGGCAACAACCCTAGCAACTCTGGGGTCCATTCTTTGTGTTATGCGCTTAATCACACTTCCTTTTCCAGCGCCGTCACGGCCTTCACATATTATTACTAATTTCGCGCCGGTTTCTTTTACCCAGTCTTGTAACTTGATCAACTCAACCTGAAGCCGCAATAGGTTACGATAATAGGTTGTTTTATCAAGCATATCAGGATGCTTATCACGATAAATTTTTCGCATTTCTTCAGTTAAAGCAGGAGCATTAAACTCTTCTTCGAACATTTCGTCCAAAGTATCTTCCAATTCCGCCTCAATCCAACTTTTTGTTTTCTTTACCATCCGAAAATACACTTTCTGGAGCCTATAAACATTGCTGAGAGATAAGTCGTATACTAAATTTTGAATAGGGTCACAGACAAGTATAAATTTTCAAACTAGATGGGTAAAGCAGTAGTTTTAAAAACAGTACGCAAGGCAAAGGATGATTGCATCTGCGCTACCCCTGGAAGTCTAGCCAGATACTGCCGATGAATTCTAGCAAAGTCTTCTGTACTTTCTGCAACAACTTTTAAAACATAATCTGCAGTTCCAGCAGTCAGGTGACACTCTAAAACATTGGGAATACGAGCAACTTCTTTCTCAAAGGCATCTAAAACTTCATCAGCTTGAGCAGATAGCGTGATCTCCACAAAAACCGTAGTCGGAACACCCATTTTTTTTGCATCCAAAAGTGCGACATATTCCCTTATTATACCTTCGTCTTCTAATCTCTGAACACGTCGATAGCATGCTGACTGAGACAAATTAATACTATCGGCTAGCTCAGCGTTGGAAATTCTTCCTTGCCCCTGCAAAACTTTAAGAATTCGCTTATCAATTTCATCTAATTTCATAACATAAGTATTCTTAGTAAATTAAAAAATCAGCAAGTAATATATTTATAGGTTGTTAAATTTTGCCATCCCGGACATATTTTAGAATTTGAATTACTTGTCCTGGGTTTTCGACTACTGCTAAAGCCGCAGCATCAACTTCTTTGAGAGCATGTTGATGCTCACTACTATGCATCACAATCAATGATTTACCCAAAGCCGCAGCAAAACCAGCGTCAAAAGCCGCATTCCACTGCTTATATTTTTCACCAAATCGAACTATTACGATATCCGCATTCATGATACCTTTTCGGGTACGGATTGCATTCAGTTTCGCACCCTTGTTATCATGCCAAAATTTATCTGGCTCCCTTCCCATAATCATCACGCCACAGTCATCGCTCAATTCATGATCTGTGACCGGCCCCTCGAAAGTAATATCTAAGCCTGCAGAACTCTGAATAATTTCATCCCGCCAACTAGTATGGATTTCGCCCGATAAATAAACGCGCATTTTTTCTCCTACGTCCGTAAAAAACCACCAGTAACATTTGCCACCTTTTCAATCACTTTTTTGCTTAAATCTTCAATTTCTGCGTCAGTAAGAGTTTTCTCAGTAGGTTGAAGTCTTACAGTTAACGCAATAGATTTTTTTTCAGCACCAAATTCTTTACCAATAAATTCATCAAAAACCCTTACTTCTTGTATTAATTGTTTATCCACTCCTGCCGCAGCAACGACTAAATCTGATGCTTCTATTTCTTTATCTACTACAAATGCAAAATCACGCTCAACAGCTTGTAAATCTACCAAATTTAATGCCGAGCGGGTTGCACTCTTATTTCTTGGAACCGGAATTGAATTAGGCCAAATTGTAAAAGCTACAGCAGGCCCCTTCACGTCTATTTCTTTCAAAACTTTTGGATGTATTTCTCCAAATACTGCTAGAACGGTCTTTGGACCCAGACAAATACACCCGTGTCGCCCAGGGTGCCACCAACTTTTTCCACCTCTCCTAATTTGTACCTTTTCAGGTGCACCTAATGCAGCCAGTGTAGCCTCAACATCAGCTTTTACGTCAAAAATATCTATATTTCTTATTCTGCTATGTACATTTTTCTTGGATGTTTGACCTACTAACAAACCAGAAATTTGAAAATCTTGATCATTTGGCTCCCCACCACCAAATACTGGGCCAGCTTCAAATAATGCTATATCATTGAAGCCCCTCGCTTGATTTCTAGAAGCTGCTTTTAATAAGCAAGGTAGTAGATCAGGTCTCATGTGGCTCATATCAGACGAAATTGGATTTTGCAGTTGGGTAGCTTCAGTACCCCCTCCAAATAGTTGCGCTGACCCAACATCAATAAAGCTATAAGAAACACATTCATTATAACCGAGAGCAGCAATACTTCTTCGAGCTGTCTGCTCACGTTTTTGAGCAGTGTTCAAAACTGGTTTTGGAATGCCCACATCCATTCTGGGTAATGGGATACCCTTTAAATTTGCTAAAGACGCAACTCGAGCAATTTCTTCTACTATATCCGCTTCACCCAAAACATCAGGTCGCCAAGCGGGTACATGCGCTTGATCATCCTTCAACACAAAACCTAAATCAGTTAAAATTTTTATTTGTTGATCCGTAGGAATTTTCATCCCCACGAGGGATTGAACTTTATTTGGGTCAAATTTGTAAAACCTTGAGGTATCAGGAATATGACCTTCTTTAACTAAATCTGAAGCTTCACCACCACACAGCTGGAGGATCATCTGAGTTGCAGCCTCAATCCCTTTTGGCGTCCAGGCTGGATCAATACCTCGCTCAAAACGGTACCTTGCATCTGAATTAATCTTTAATTCTCGGCCAGTATAAGCTGTTCTAATAGGGTTAAAATATGCTGCCTCCAAAAACACATTTTCAGTTTTATCCGTACAACCCGAGTTCAAACCTCCCATTATGCCACCAAGGCTTTCCACACCATTAGAGTCTGAAATTACAGTCATTCCGGAGCTTAGCGTATACTCTTTTTCGTCCAGACCGATGAATTTTTCTCCACCAGCTGCTTGATGAATTTTTAGTTTATTTCCAACGATTTTATCAGCATCAAAAACGTGAAGAGGACGATTTTGGTCATAGGTAAAATAGTTTGTAATATCAACAAGTGCAGATATAGGACGCAACCCTATCGCCTTTAAATAGTCTTGAAGCCATTCAGGAGACTGGCCATTTTTAACTCCCTTAATAACACGGCCAAAAAATACTGGCGTATTAACAAGACAGTCTTCTTCGATTTTTATTGAAACAGGGCAAGGGAAACTACCTTTAACGGGATTAACCTCATTATCTATCAATTTACCTAAACCACGAGCAGCTAAATCTCTTGCTATCCCATGGATTCCAAGTGCATCAGGTCTATTTGGAGTAATCGCAATCTCTATAGTACTATCAACTTTTGATGGTTTATTGTCTGCTAACCAATCAACAAATCTCTCCCCAACCTTCCCAGAAGGTAATTCAATAATACCATCATGTTCGTCACTTAATTGCATTTCTCGCTCCGAACACATCATCCCAAAGCTTTCAACACCACGAATTTTCCCAACTCCGATTGTTGTTTCTATACCTGGGACAAATACACCAGGCTTTGCTACAACGACCCATATTCCTTTTCGCGCATTTGGCGCACCACAAATTATTTGAAGCTCACCTTCATCCGTCTGCACCTGACATACTCGCAGTTTATCTGCATTTTGATGCTGCTCAGCACTGAGTACCTTACCAATTGTGAAATCTTTTAGCGCCTCAATGGGGTCTACAACATTTTCAACCTCAAGCCCTAAATCAGTTAAAGCCAGGAGTATTTCATCTAAATTAGCAGATGTTTCTAAATGTTTTTTCAACCAAGATAGTGTGAACTTCATAAATATTTCCTTATTTCAACACCACAGGTCACTTACCTGGAAAGACCTGCATGAAGGTTGGGTTGGTCAAGTGCAGTGAAACCATAATGGCGAAGCCATCTAAGATCGCTATCAAAAAAGGCTCTTAAATCAGGAACCCCATATTTAAGCATTGCTATTCTATCTATCCCCATCCCAAAAGCAAAACCTTGCCAAAGATTAGGATCAATACCACCAGCTTGCAAAACTTTTGGATGCACCATTCCAGAGCCAAGAATTTCAAGCCAATCATCACCCTCGCCAACTTTGAGCTGCCCGTTGTCCCATGAGCATCGGATGTCAACTTCAGCAGATGGCTCTGTAAACGGAAAATGGGATGCTCTAAATCGAAGCTCAACATCATTGACTTCAAAATATGTTTTTACAAATTCCTCTAAAACCCACTTTAAATTAGCCATCGAGAGCGATTGATCAATTGCCAAACCTTCAACCTGATGAAACATTGGCGTGTGGGTTTGATCATAATCCGCTCTATAGACACCGCCCGGACATATCACTCGTACCGGAGCACCAGTATTTTCCATAGTCCTAATTTGTACAGGAGATGTATGAGTTCGCAAAACATGCGGAGCTCTATCGTCATTTTCTGAACGGTACATGTAAAAAGTATCCATCTCAGCTCTTGCTGGATGATGGCTTGGAATATTTAGTGCATCAAAATTGTACCAATCTGTTTCTACTCTGGGCCCTTCAGCTACAGAAAAGTCCATATTAGCGAATATGCTTATTACTTCTTCAGTCACTTGAGATATTGGATGTATCGTGCCAGCGGGCCTTTCGCGAGATGGTAAAGTAACATCTAACCACTCTGATTTTAACCGCTCATTTAGCACTGAATCTTCTAGAGCTTCTTTTTTTGCAGAAATAGCACTTATGATTTCGTTTTTTAGATCATTTAGTGCAGGACCAGCAACTTGTCTTTCTTCGGGAGACATTTGGCCCAATTCACGCATTTTAAGACTAACTTCACCTTTCTTACCAAGTGCAGCCAGTCTGACGGCTTCTAAGGCATTCTCATCGCCTGCAATATCGATTGCCTGAATATACTTATTGCGCAAATTTTCCATACTTACTCTCCAATGCACTCTTTTTTGTGCTAATGGAATAGAAAGACGGCTTCAAGTCACCAATCAAATTAACTAACAATCATTTCAGCATATCTTCGAATAGCAACTATTATTTAACCAAATATCTATTCTTTAAGATAATGCTGATTTAGCTTGATCAACAATAGCGTTAAACGCAGTTGGTTCGTGAACTGCTAAATCAGCAAGAACTTTTCGATCAACTTCAATACCAGCTAGGCCAAGACCATTAATAAACCGACTGTAAGTTAGAGTTTCGTCATGAGCTCTAACAGCAGCATTTATCCTCTGGATCCACAAGCTACGAAAATTTCTCTTTCTATTATGACGGTCACGAGTTGCATATTGATTGGCTTTATCAACCGCTTGCGTCGCTACTTTAAAAGTATTTTTTCTCCGACCGTAATAACCTTTCGCTTGATCAGTTATCTTCTTATGACGTTTGTGTGTTGTTACACCACTTGTTACTCTAGACATTGACTAAGCCCTCTCAACTATCGCGCATAAGGCATCATGCCTTTGATGATTTTCTCATCAGCAGCACAAAGTGTGGTCGTTCCCCGCGCATTGCGAATGAACTTGGTGGTACGTTTAATCATACCGTGACGCTTGCCGGCCTGGGCGGCCTTTACGCGTCCGCTAGCGGTCACTTTGAACCGCTTTTTACAGCTGGATTTAGTCTTCATCTTAGGCATTTCCGTCTCCTCTTTATTCAGGTTCGGTTGAGATACAACTCGGCATGCCATTATGGCCGGAAGCACCTATCATCGCGTCGTATAAACCGTTGTTTTAAAATTCGCAACCCGCTTTTTAGCTACTCGGGATCCATTGCATAAATCATGCGTTCGTTACACGGCGCAACCCTAAGAATATTGGTTGTGCCAGTTATGTTAAAAGGAACACCTGCAGTAATTACAACTTGTTCAGTTTCATTAGCGAGGCCTTCTGCCAGTGCTGCCCTCACCGCGCTCACTACAGCTTCCTTAAAGCGAGTTTTGCTACCAGAGAGAACACAATTTGTGCCCCAAGTTAAAGCAAGTCGTCTAGCGGTCTCTATTTCAGAAGATAAAGCTATTATAGGTACCCGTGGGCGTTCTCTTGCTGTTAACAAAGCCGTGGTGCCAGTTTGTGTAAAGCAACAAATAGCTTTTATGTCAGTAGTTTCAGCTATTTCGCGTGCAGCGGAAACAATTCCGTCTGCTACTGAGTTTCTTTTAGCTCTTCTCGAGGCCTCCATTACTTCTGTGTAAGTTGGATCACTCTCGACTTCGATAGCAACATTATTCATTGTTTCCACAGCTAAAATTGGAAATTGTCCAGCGGCTGACTCAGCTGAAAGCATTATAGCGTCTGACCCCTCATAAATAGCAGTTGCAACATCAGAAACCTCAGCACGCGTGGGCATGGGGCTTTCAATCATACTTTCCAACATTTGGGTTGCTACAATTACTGGCTTCGCTGCCGCTCTACATTTGCGAACTAACCTTTTCTGAATTGGTGGAACATTTTGAACAGGTAATTCTACACCTAAATCACCTCTTGCAACCATTACTCCGTCAGACACCTTTAATATGTCATCAAAACTTTTAACTGCTGAGGGTTTTTCAATTTTCGAAATTACAGACGCTCTTCCCGCTATTAAGTTACGCGCCTCTAATATATCTTCAGCTCTTTGAACAAACGATAGAGCCAACCAATCGATACCCAAGTCACATATAAATTCTAAATCGGCCCGATCCTTTTCGGAAAGTGCCGCAAGTGGCAAAATTACATCTGGAACATTAACACCTTTTCTATCAGAAATTTCACCACCATTTAAAACCAAACAATCCGCAAATTCTGGACCACATTTTTCAACTATTAATTTTATTTTTCCATCATTTATTAATAAATGAGCTCCCTCATGCAAAGCCTGAAAAATTTCCGGATGCGGTAACTGAACACGATCTTTTGTGCCTACTTCGTCTTTCAAGTCTAGTCTAAACTTCTCATTTTCCGTTATTTCCTCAACGCCATTTTTGAATGTGCCAACTCTTAATTTTGGCCCTTGCAAATCTGCTAAAATTGCTATCGGACTATTAAGCTCAGCCTCTATCTGACGTATTATTTCATGCCTTTCAGCTATCTCTTCGTGACTTCCGTGACTCATATTTAGTCGAAAAACATCTGCACCAGCTAAGTGTAGGGCTTTAATTGTATCGTAATCGCTGGAAGAAGGTCCTAAAGTGGCTACAATTTTAATATTACGCTGTCTTCTCATATTTTGACCTTCACCCCGGATAAAACTTCATAAAAATAAATGTTAGCGATAACATTTCTGGCACTTATGGTATATTTTGTTTATCATAGCAACTTAAGTAATTACCAGCATTCTAAAGTTTAATTTTTATGGATTACAAACCATTCCAAATTTTTAAAAACAAACCCAGAGCACCTTGGGTTATCATTTGTGATCATGCATCAAACCTTGTGCCCGAAAGTATTGCAGAAGGAAATTTAGGTCTCAATAAGATAGAGATGCAAAGACATATTGCATTTGATGTTGGCGCAAAGAGTTTAGCAATAGAATTAGGGAATATTTTGAATGCTCCAGTAGTGTGTTCAAATTTTTCACGCTTGGTCATTGACCCAAACCGTGGAGAGAAAGATCCAACTTTAGTGATGCAATTATATGATGGAACAATAATTCCAGCTAACAAGAATATTGCAAAACAAGAAATTTTGAGAAGATTAAATCTTTTTTATAGACCTTATCACAATGCGATAGATCAAGTATTAGCCCCTATAGAAAATCCAATAATTGTTTCAATTCATTCCTTTACACCGCAGTTGAAGGGAAAGAAAAAGAGACCATGGGATATTGGTTTATTAGCTGCCAATGACCGTCGATTTCATAATGCCTTGCTTGGCTGTTTTGCAAGTGATCCAAGGCTTTGTATCGGTGATAACCAACCGTACATAGGGAAATTACCAGGTGACACAATAGATAAACATGCAATTGAAAAAGGAAGACTGAATACATTAGTTGAGGTTAGAAATGATTTAATTGCGAACAATGAAAATCAAAAAACCTGGGCCAAAATCATTGGAAAAAACTTAAATCAAGCAAAGGATCTTTTAGATGGATGAAGCATTGAAAATAAAACTTGAGGCATCTGCCTTTAGGGCATTACAAAAACATTTAATGGTAGAACGTACAGATGTCCAAAACATAGATCTTATGAACCTAGCTGGCTTTTGTCGCAACTGCTTATCTAGATGGTATCAAGAGGCAGCACTGGAAAATGGTCTAGAACTGACTAAAGACGAAGCCCGCGAAATTTTCTATGGAATGTCGATGGAAGAATGGAAAACAAACTATCAGACCGAGGCAAATAAAGATAAACAGGATAATTTTAAAAGTGCGTTTTCAGAAAATGTAAAATCAACAAATTAATCTGTGAACCTTTGATATTTATCTCTTCGATTATAATTACTTTGCTTTAATATTTTGTAATAGTGGTAAAACCTTCGACATATCTGGCCCCCGCTCCTTTCCAGTAAGAGCAAGTCGGAGAGGCATAAAAAGCTGCTTTCCCTTACGGCCAGTGAGTTGCTTCACTTCTTCGGTCCATTTCGACCAAGTGTATTCATCAAAAGGCATAGCTGGTATAATAGACATGGCTTTTTTAACAAATTCTTGGTCATCCTCATCTATAATTGGCTCAGCGCCTTTTGCAAAAATATCCCACCAGACCGATAGATCATTTAAGGTATTAATGTTTTCTCGTGTAATATCCCAGAAAGACTGAGCTAAATCCTCCGGCACCCCCAAAGAGTCTAGATTCTGCTGAACATCGCCCAAGTTCAGAGTTTGAAGATATCGATGCGTTAAGGGATAAAGGTCTTTTTCATCAAATTTAGTAGGAGCTGATCCAAAGATTGAAAGATCAAAGTCTTTGGCAATTTCATCCAGTGTTACACGAAGCTCAACTGGCTGGGAAGACCCCAAACGTGCCATCAAACTACATAGGGCGGCCGGTTCAATACCCGCTTCTCGCAAATCTCTTAGGGCTAAGGTGCCTAACCTTTTTGATAAGGCCTCTCCACCCGGACCAGTCAGAAGAGAATGGTGAGCAAAGTTGGGAACATCACCACCAAGAGCTTTAATCATCTGGATTTGTGTTGCAGTATTTGTAACATGATCTGACCCACGCACTACGTGAGTTATTCCCATTTCTATATCATCGACCACAGATGCCAGTGTGTAGAGATATTGACCATCCGCTCTTATTAAAACAGGATCTGAAACTGATGCTGCATCAATAGAGAGGTCTTTCAGAACTCCATCTTCCCACTCAATACGATTTTGCTCAAGCTTGAACCTCCAGTGGCCATCACCGTGATTACTTCTGAGGTTTGATTTTTCTTCATCTGATAAAGCCAATGCTGCCCGGTCATAAACAGGCGGTTTACCCATATTCAGTTGTTTTTTACGTTTTAAATCAAGTTCTGAGGGGGTCTCAAAACATTCATAGAGCAAATCAATAGAACGCAACTTATCGGATGCGGAATTATATAAGTCTAATCTAGATGATTGATATTCAACTCGATCCCATTCGAGACCTAACCACTCTAAATCTGTCTTGATAGCATCTACATATTCCTGCTTAGACCTCTCCTGGTCAGTGTCATCAATTCTTAGAATGAAACTACCCGCACTTTTCTTAGCAAGAAGGAAGTTCATAAGGGCAGCTCTAACATTTCCGATATGCAAGAAACCTGTCGGTGAAGGAGCAAAACGCGTAATTACCATAAATAATCTCCTGACTATGTTGCTTTTTCATAAGTGTCAGAATTTGTCCAGCACTCAAAAGATAGAGGGTTTCAAGAAACACCATTTATAGCTAGCTGCATTAAAAATAAAAAGTTATAAACTTAGAAGACCATTCTAAAGTTAAATATTACAGTCAAATTTAGTTAAGTTGGATCAAATTAGTCTCTAATTATTCTTGCTATGAAAAATAAAAATAAATCAATTATAGTTGTAGGAGCTGGTATCGTGGGAGTATCAACGGCTCTTTGGCTTCAGAAGCAAGGGGAAGAAGTTATTTTAATTGATAGCTCACAACCAGGTACCGGAGCCAGTTTTGGTAATGCGGGTCTTCTGGCCCAGTGGGCAATGGTACCTGTGAACGTGCCAGAATTGTGGAAATCAGCACCAAAATATCTACTCAACAAATCCTCACCTGTTTTTATGCGATGGAGCTATTTTCCAAAATTATTCCCTTGGTTAGCTAAATTCATGGCAAACGCTACAGAAAACCGTTCAAATAAAATTATCGAAAACCTTACACCACTTGTTCAAGACGCTGTTGACCAGCACCAAAATTTAGTCAAAGGCACTCAAGCAGCAAAATGGTTGCGCGACAGTAAATTTAGTTACGTATACCGAACGCATGATGCTTTTAAAGCAGACACCTATGGATGGAAGATCAAATCAAATCTGGGATTTATTCCAAATCTAGTCTTAGGAGATGACGTCCGCGAAGAGGAGCCAATTCTTTCTCCCGACATCAGGTGTATGGCTGTCTTGGAAGGCCAGGGGCATATTACTAACCCGC
>ERZ802830.708-NODE-708-length-33039-cov-9.7614_pt1 | contig 33039 bp, 30 predicted proteins | sample MGYA00345654_ERZ802830 | MGnify/ENA primary metagenome ERZ802830 (study PRJEB30503, sample SAMEA104212375) | marine metagenome | biome: Westerlies Biome; feature: [SRF] surface water layer (ENVO:00010504) within the epipelagic zone...; material: water... | reverse complement strand
ATTGGAGTCTCTTAAAGAAGTTATTAAAGAAGAAATTAAAAAATCTATTAAATCTTCTAGTCAATCAAAAAAAATGAATCAAAGTAACAAAGCGGTTAACAAATTAGAGGATCAAAAAGAAAATTCCGAGAATAATCAACAAATTCAAGAAGAATTAACATCTCAGATTATTCAAAATGAAAATAATGAAGTGACTTATAATGAAATCAGTGACACCACTTCTGAAATCGAAATTAATAATCCAAACAAAAAGTTGTTTGACGAAATCAATGCATTTATAAGTAAGAAACAAGACGCTAGTAATCCGAAAAATTCCTCATTTCAATACAAATTAAAAAACAGAACATTGATCAGTTACAAAACTCCAGCTTATCAATGCCAAGAGGCAGGGACTGTAGAATTGTACATTGGAGTAAATGAAGCTGGTCAAGTTATACTGGTCAATGTAAATAAAGCTCGTTCATCTGAGAATAAGTGTCTCATTGAAGCTTCTATAAATTATGGAAAACAAATGCAGTTTTCAAAATCAAAAGAGGCCATACAATATGGTTCCGTAAGTTTTTTTTACAGTCAACGCTAAGGTATTATTTAAGTTTTATTTTTCATTTAGTAATGACATAAATGATGCTCTCGAAATATGGATTGCTCCAAGACTCTCCAAATGATTTGAATGGATCTGGCAATCAATTAATCTATAGTTGTTCTCTTGTAAAAGCGTTATAAATCCATATTTACTAGCATTGCTCATTTTTGTGAACATACTTTCACCAAAAAAAATTCCAGTATTTAGATCCACTCCATACAATCCTCCAACTAATTGGTTGTCTTTCCATACCTCAACAGACTTAGCCAAACCTTTTTTATGTAAATTCATATAAGCTTCAATCATCTGTTCATTTATCCATGTATCCTCTTGATCTTTTCGCTTAATCTTTCCACAATTAGTGATAACCTCTAAAAACGCTTTATTGTAAGTAACTTTAAAGTATTCCTTTTTGAATAGCTGCATCATACTTTTGGACACTCTAATTTGGGATGGATATAGCACAAATCTTGGATCTGGACACCACCACAAAATAGGATCATAGGCATTGAACCACGGAAAGATTCCCTTTTGGTAAGCCAATATTAATCTTTGCTCACTTAAATCTCCACCAACAGCCAAAAGCCCCTCATTATCGGCTTCTGAAATTTCTGGAAAAACAATATGTTCGTCTAAAAAATGCATAAAAAAACCCCAATAGTTAAATTGAGGCTAGTATTTATTTTTATTTAATTTAAAAAGGTAAGTCGTCGTGATCTTCACTTTTTAGATCTGTTGCAGGAGCAAAAGCTTCAGCAGGTGGCGCAGCTGGAATTTCGCTAGGCTCTTGCTGTACAGATTCTATACGCCATCCATTAATTGAATTAAAATATTTTGTTTCACCTTGAGGATTTACCCATTCTCTTCCTCTAAGATTGATATTGATTTTAACATCTTGACCTACATTATAACTATCTAATAAATCTGTTTTATCTTGAAGAAACTCAATCGAAATGTGTTGAGGATACTGCTCATCTGTAGTAACAACCACTTCACGCTTTCTAAATCCATTAGCACCAAATGTTTGTGTTTCACCAATCAATTTGATTTTTCCTTGTACTTCCATTTTGTAAAAATTAAATTATAATAATAATACTTTCCATGCATTTGAAACTTCTCCTAATGCCAAGTATGATTTTGCTAATTTATGCTTTTCATCAATATCAATTTGTTCTAAGTTAGAAAATTTATCACGAATAATATTAACAAAATCTTCTATTGCTTCTCTGCTTGGTAATACCTCTACATTGGCTAGCATACCTAAATCATTACCAGACAATACAGTGCTATTTCTTACAACTTCAGGAAGGGCATCTACACCAATTCCAAGTGATGCAAGTGGTTTTGGAACTTCAAAAAAACCTGACTTTGCTCGACTATAATAACTTCCACCAGCTCTTGAAACTAAATCAAGTTTAATTTGGTCGATATTATTATTGTTATCTAAAACAGTTTGTAAAATATGCATTTTCAATACTTCACAAATTATTAAGTTTCCTGCACCACCTTCATCTCCTAAAGTTAGAACCTCGTTAACCTTACATTCAAATTGAACAGGAGACTCTTTTACTCTAAAAGGTTTTACCATTTCAGAATCCAACATAGTTAATCCTGATTTTAAAAACTCATTATCGGATTTAGGATACTCTGAACTACTTAATGACATCTGATGAACAATATCATAATTTACAACATTAATGACAACCTCCATAGTTTCAATGACATTCTCGAGAGTATGTTTTGTAGTGTTATTTCTTACCCGCCTTGCAGGGGAAAAAATTAATATTGGCGGGTTAGCACTAAAAACATTAAAAAAACTAAATGGAGACAAATTGGGAGCTCCACTTTTATCTAATGTACTCGCAAATGCAATAGGTCTTGGTGCGACAGCGTTAAGTAAATAACTGTGTAATTTTGCTGTTGGTATCTCTTTAGGGTCTATAGAAAGCATTTAAATACGTTTTTAACAAATGTATCGATTAAAAATGAGTTACAACTTCATTAATAAAAACATAAAAGACTATATTTAAAATAAAAAGTTTGGATAATTTTCGTAGTAATAGCCGTTGGATAATCATCCTTGTTTCGTTTGTAATTATTTCACTGATTCTTTGGAATACCTATGTTTTCTTTAATAATTTCAAGAATGAAGAGCGGATCAAAATGGAAAATTGGTCTGCTGCACAAAAAGAAATTTCACAAACTTCTGATCTTGATGATGATATTGGCGAATTACCTCTCAAAATAATAAGAAGTAATAGTACAACACCCATGATTAAAGTTGATGCTGACGGAAATATTGAATATAATAACATCAATTTAATTAAAGCAAATGACAGTCTTTATATACAATCTTTGATAAATAAATACAAAACTGAAAATGATCCGATTGAAATTATTTATAATGGTAAAATATACGCTACACTGTATTATGGAAACTCTCCCCTACTAAACAAACTCAAGTATTATCCACTAGCTTTACTATTAATTATTTTACTTTTTAGTTTTGTTGTTTATTTCTTTTACAGAAGTAATATATCAGCCGATCAAAATAAACTTTGGACAGGGATGGCTAAAGAAACTGCTCATCAAATTGGCACCCCTTTATCTTCGTTAGTTGGCTGGACCGAGATTTTAAAATCTGAAAAAGTAAATCAAGATTATGTCAATGAAATTGAAAAAGATATTAAAAGACTTGAAATTATTACTAGCAGATTTAGTAAAATTGGTTCATTACCAATTTTAAAACCACATAATATTGTTGAGGAAACCTCTAAAACTATTGATTATTTAAAATCACGTTTGTCTGATAAAGTAATCTTTAATTTTGTTAAGAATACTGAAAACATTCAAGTAAATCTTGACCCAGAGTTATACAGTTGGTCTATAGAAAACCTAATTAAAAATGGTATCGATGCCATGAAAGGAATGGGTATGCTTACCATTGAAATAACTCAAAAAAATAACTTAGTAAAAACCATTATTTCAGATACGGGTAAGGGAATTCCAAAAAATCAATTTCAAAATATATTTGAACCAGGCTTTACAACTAAAAAAAGAGGTTGGGGACTTGGGTTGTCATTATCTAAAAGGATCACAGAAGACTATCATAAAGGGAAAATAAAAGTACTTAATTCAGAATTAGAAAAAGGCACATCTATTCAAATTAGTCTTTCAACAATCTCATAAAATTAAATATTTGATGCAATTGCTTTAGCTAAGTCTTCAAACTCTTTAGAGGTAAGGGCCGTTTTTGATATAAACCTTGCATCTTCCATGGACTTAAGCGGGATGAGATGTACGTGAACATGAGGTACTTCTAATCCTATCACAGACATTCCTACTCTTTGACATTCAACGGTCTTCCTTATGCCTAGTGCAACTTTCCTTGAAAACAGCATTAAATCTGAATATAGATTCTCATCCAAATCAAAAATTTTATCGACCTCTATCTTGGGAACACAAAGTGTATGACCTACACTGTTAGGATTAATATCTAAAAAAGCGATAAAATCATCAGTTTCTGCTACTTTATATGCAGGTAAATCTCCTTTAATAATTTTTGTAAAAATTGATGCCATATTTCTAAATTAAGTTATCTAGAAATTTCTAAGACATCAAACTTCATAATTCCGTTAGGCACTTGAATATCTGCAACATCTCCAACAGATTTTCCCAACAAGCCTTTTCCAATTGGGGAGTTTACTGAAATTTTACCTGAAGCCAGGTCTGCTTCTCCGTCAGCAACTAAAGTATATGTCATTTCAGTACCATTTAACTGGTTTCTAATTTTAACTTTAGATAACACTAATGCTTTACTTGAATCTAACTGAGATTCATCTATAACTCGTGCATTGGCTAAAACCTCTTCCAACTTAGAGATTTTCATTTCTAACAATCCTTGGGCTTCTTTTGCAGCATCATATTCAGCGTTTTCACTTAAATCGCCTTTATCTCTGGCATCTGCAATAGCCTGAGATGCTTTTGGACGCTCTATATCTTTAAGTTGAGACAATTCGTCTCTTAATTTTTTTAATCCTTCTGGTGTATAATATGAAATATTACTCATAATTTAGTTTCTATTATTCTTAAGTCATGTATCCTACTAAACGCAAAAAATCTCGTAAAACGAGATCAAAAACAAATATACAAAAAATAATATTTTATTTTTGAAAATATGATTAAGACTCTAAATATGACTAAGTGTTCTAAATACCTGATTATTTTTGTATTATGCATTTTAGCTTGCGATAAAGATGACCAAAATACCAACTGTAATTATTTATTGGATCTTGGGGTTTCTCTTAGTATTAACATGAATCTACCTCAATACAGTCAGCTAAAATTTATCAATAATCCTATATACATCCCAAATCATGGAAATGGCGGATTAATTGTAATCAAGGCTTCCGAGGGCTTTTACAGAGCATGGGATGCTAGCGACCCTAATCAATACCCTAAGACTTGTTCTATTTTAGAAATCAATGGTATTGAGGCCATTTCAGGTTGTGAAGATAATAATACGTATAGTCTAATTACTGGGCAATCTATTAATACGGTGCTGCCTTGTACCCTCAAAGAATATCCTGCAGCACAATCTGGCAACACCGTAATTATCAATAATTAAAATTTAATTGTTGCACCAATTAAAAAGTTTCTTGTAGCTTGAGGATAATATCCTGCGCCTTCAATTGTTGTTGTTGCGTTTGGATCAGACCAATTATCATCATAAGTATACCAATAACCATTGGAAACATATTCAGAATCAAAAATATTATTCACTAATGCTGAAAATACAATTGATTTAAAAATAGATTTCAATTTCAATTCATAATTAATGTTTAAATCAGCAACATAGTAGGCGTCAAGTTTAGATCCCTCGGAATCAATATTACCCATATATTGTTCTCCAACATATTTTTGTAGAAAAGAAATTGACAAATTTTTAGCAGGATTATAAACAATATTAGCTGCTGAAACTAGTGATGGAGAGAATGCTAAATTTGTTTCTCCAAAATTTGTTAAAGCACCATCATAGATATAAAACACCTCTTTGTTTTTATTTGAACTCAACGTAAAATTAGGTTGGAAGTATAATAAATCTTTCAACAAAGTAATATCTGCAGCAACTTCAAGACCCAATCTGTAACTTTCACCACTATTGTCTCTCACAGGTGCACCTACGTCATCTATAGCCCCTGTCATTACGAGTTGTTCATTATAATGCATGTAATATACATTAGTACTTAATCCAAAACCTGATTTCTTTAGTCGCCAACCTAATTCGAAATCATTAAGTTGCTCTGGCTTTATGTTTGGATTGTTTTCAAAATCACTACGACTTGGCTCTCTATTTCCTCTTGCGTATGAAAAGTAAAAATTATTATTGTTATTTAACTGATATGAAATACCTGCTTTAGGGTTGAAAAAATTATAATTTTCATCAATTCTCATATTAACCAAATCGGAAGTTATTCCCTTAGTCTTATATGACACTTTTCTTAGTTGTAAATCACCAAATAACGTCAAGGCATCATTTAATCTATATGTTGACTTTGCAAAAAGACTAAATTCTTTTTTTCTTCCGTTTCCTTCATAATAACGATCTCTAATTGCAGCATTTTCGCTCAAAGACCTAGCCCAAATCACTTCTCCATAATGGTCTCCATCATAATCACTTATAGATGCTCCAAATTGTAAGTTAACTTCATTTTTTCTGTAATTAGCTGATACATTTATGACATAAAAATCATTGTCTAACCAACGTCTTCTAATTAAATCTGTAGTGTCTCCTCCATCAACATCTGGAATAACAATACCCCCGTAAGTACTTACATCATCATCCTCTCTATATTGCTCAAAATACCCCCTGCCGTATGTGTAATTTAAACCAATATTTGAAGACCAATAATTACTCCACTTTTCATTCCAATGAAGCTGATAATGATCCTGTTTGTAGTTATCAATTTCATTTTCATACTCATAAGGGTTTTGGGTTCTATCTTCTTCAAGTTCTTCTATTGTCAAACCATACCAAGCTTGGTATGTACGTTCGTGACCACCAAAAGTTATAGCTTTGATTAGACTTGTCTCACTCACATAAGCCCCTTGAATAAAATAGGACTTAAGATCTGAGAACGCCCTATCCACATAACCATCAGAATTGATTTGAGATAAACGCCCAGATAATTCAAAATGATTATTCAATTTACCAGTGCTAAATTTTACATTATGCTTTCTAGAATTATAGCTACCAAACGCATTTGCAATTTCTCCATATGCTGAATCAGAAACAGCATCAGTCAAAATATTAACACTTGCTCCGAAAGCACCTGAACCATTTGTTGAAGTTCCAACACCTCTTTGTATTTGTAGACTCTCAACAGAGGAAGTAAAATCCGGTAAGTTAACCCAAAATGTTCCTAATGACTCTTGGTCGTTATATGGAATTCCATTAATGGTAATATTCGTTGATTGTGCATCAACCCCTCTAATTCTTATTCCAGTGTAACCAATACCAGCACCAGCATCTGATGTAGTAACTACGGATGGCTGATAATTTAATAAAATCGGGATGTCTTGTCCCAAATTCCTTTTTTGCAACTCCTCCTTTGAAACGTTTGAGTGCGTAATTGGTGAATCTGCCTCTACCCTTACGGATCGAACTAAAACTTCATCCAAAACCTGTACTCTAGTTGAATCTTGTACTTGTTGTGCCCAAAGTACAGCACCCCAAGATGTTAGTAAAAAAATGAAACATAATTTTTTCATTGCGATTAAAAATTTAATCGAATAAAAAGAGGTAATTATTCTAGTGTTAATAAAATAATAAACGTGCACTAAAAAACAGTGCTTTACAAATTCCTAAACAGCATTACCTGTTCTAGGTTCTATGGGTATGATCTCAGCCACTTATAGGCACCCCTTTTGAGAACATTGCAAATTTACATACTAAATTTTTAGCAATAAAAAATTTTAAAGAAAAATCTTACCTAAAAAACAAAAAGCCTTGAATTTTAGAATCAAGGCTTATAAATTTGAATCAATCTTTTTTTTACTGTGATTGGAGGACTTGACATTGATGCCCTGGTTTGATCAGATCATTAACCGTTTTTACAGGATTAAACGTAGCTAAAGGCACCTCTACAAATAAGGTGTTCCATCCTGCCATACTGCCATTCCACAAACCAGGTAATTCTAAAGCTCTTAAAGCTTTACCAGATTGTGTTTTACTGGATATGAAAGCTGTTTCAGAATCAACAAACTCTGATAAATTAAATGCATCCCCTTTATAGTCTTTTAATCCACAAACCAAATCAACAGGGTTAAAATGAGTCGCTTGATTAACTATAACTTCTTGATCTTTTTTTGATAAATCCATTTGAGCAGACTCTACAATCTGAAGACTAGTTTCTCCATTTGAATTTAGAGTCCAAAATGGACCTCCTCCTGGCTGCCCCTCATTTTTAACCATTCCACAAACTCTAATTGGCTTGTTTAATCGGGTTTTGATGTACAGTTGTTTTTCGTCAGATTTGTAATTATCAAATTCATCTGGAAATTTTACATTTAATTCTTTTGTCATAAACTCTGTTACATCACTGAAATCAGCTAATCCATTATCTAATTCCTTTAAAAAGGAAAAAACGTTTTCTTGAGTTTTTAGTAGTAATCCCGCAAGTACTTTTTTATAATTCACTACTAGATCTCTGGATGATCGTGTAACTACATTATCGATGTTTTTTACAAACACTAAATCTGCATCAAGCTCATTGAGATTTTCAATAAGTGCACCATGACCAGAAGGTCTAAATAAAATACTGCCATCATTATTTCTAAATGGTTGATTTCCCTCAGTAACCGCTATAGTGTCTGTAGAGGATTTTTGAAATGAATATTCAAGATCAAATGTCTTTCCTGTTTGAGCAATTACATTTTCCAAAATATTTTCAGATAAATCTTTGAATAAGTGGCGGTGTTTTTCTGATATCGTAAAATGAATTCTAACCTTACTCCCATCAACACAAGAGGCCGCTTCAAGAAGATGTTCTTCAAAGGCTGTAGCAATGTTTTCTTCATTGTAATAATGAAATGGTAATACTCCTTTGGGAAGGTTTCCAAAATTAAAGCCTTCATTTCCTAAAATAAAAGCTATGAACTTAAATAGTTTATCTCCTGGTTTTAAATCTTCATAACCAGGAATTAATTTTTTTAATTCTTCTATAGCGTCTTGGTAAAAAGGAAATGAACTTAAATTATCATTAAAAAATTTAATCTCCTTGTCTTGAGTTCTTTCTAAATAGGACTCTAACGTTTCCTCTCCAAAATTATAGCTATCTAAAAAATTAAATAAGAACTTAAACATTCTAGAGGCTGCTCCAGAAGCAGGCACAAATCTTTGTACCAATAATCTTTCACAATTATCACTATAATACTTTTTTAGAGCTTCTTGAGATTCTGCGGAAAAACTCAATAACCCATTTCCTAGTGTTGCTGCAGCAACTAAATTAGTTGGAGAGATTCCCTTTTTAAAAATTTCAATTTGTGATAATACGGTTTCTTTTGATAGATTCTTACTTTTTAATTGCTCTTGATCAGTGTTATTAAAATCAATCATTTTTTAAGTAAATTATTTATTTGGTTTATTGCTTTTTTTAATCTGGTTTCTTGATTTCCCCTCAAAATTATATAAGGCTTTTTGGCATTAATTAATGCCTCTTCAAATTTATTAAACATAAATTCTCTATCGTTTGGCTTATCTCTTAAATCGTCTTTTACCCAAGGTATATCAATATAAGTCAACAAATATAAGTCATAATGATTTTTCAAAGCATACTCGTTTAGTAATTTATCACATTTCCCTTCAAAATAAACTTCAGAATATACCTTAGTCTCCAATAAATCTGTATCGCATATAAGTACATGATTTGCTAAACCAGCTTTTGAGTTTTCAATTGACATTTGGCCATAAGCTATGGGGAGCAAGTCATCATAAGAACATATTTTATTTTCTCTATCCCATATTTCTTGTAGGTAATCTCTGGCAAATTCTGGAACCCAAACCGTTTTGTAATGTGAAGCTAATTGCCTTGAAAGTGTTGTTTTTCCTGTTGATTCTGGACCAAACAAAACTACTTTTAAACAATTTGTTTTGAGTTGCTCAAGTGTTTTTTCCATTGTAAATATCCTTGAATTGCTAAAATAGTAAAGATTAAATATTGAAGGGACAACATTCCCAAACCTCGATAAGCATACAAAGGCACTGTAATTACATCAGCGATAATCCAAAGTATCCAGTTTTCAATTTTTTTGTTAGCCATATACCACATTGCTGTGAAAAAAATACCTGAAGTTACTATATCAATGTAATTAGTAGTAGTAAGTTCATAGTCATAAAAACTGTAAACACCATAAGTAACCAACATCGTTAAAAAGAACATTAAAACACCAACACTCTTTTCATTAATTGTTGTTCTTGAAATTCCAAGTACTGGAACATTATCTTTTTTTCGAGCCCAGTTCCACCAACCATAAACACTCATGACAGAATAGTAAAAATTCATCATCATATCTCCAAAAAAACCTGCTTTATACAACAAGAAAACCGAAATAATAGTTGCTACTAGCCCAGAGGGATAAACCAAAATGTGGGTGCGTTTTGCATATACTACACTAACAATTCCAAAAACAAATGCTATAAACTCTAATAGAATATAAATTGCAGGTGTACTATAATAAGCTTCAATAAAAAAATCAATTAAATGGTTCATAAAAACTTAGATCTCCTTTTACTATTTTAAGATTCAACAATATATTATTCTTTTCCTCGAAAACAGTTTTATTTAACTCATTAATTAAACTTAAAACCTCATCATACTCTCCATAAACGTGAGTACTTAAGGGTGTTTCAATTATTTTTAATCCTGACGCTCTTAATCCACGAATATATGTTTGAATTACAGATTCAAAATCATTTGATAATGGCGAGAGCGTTAATTCTACAGACACTTTCATAGTTATACTAGTGTATTTATTAATTCTGGAGACGCTTCTAAAGCATTACCAATAACTACTATATCGGCACCACTCCTATGAGCTTCATCAATTTGTTGTTTCGTTTTAATTCCTCCTCCAACAATTAGTGGTAAATTTACGTTTGACTTGACCTTTTCAATAATTTTTTGAGATATAGGAATTTCTGCACCACTTCCCGCTTCAAGATAAACACATTTAAACCCTAAAATTTCAGATGCTTTAGCTGTGTTACAAATTAGTGTTTCATCTGATCTAGATATGGGTTTTGTTTTAGTCACTCGTTGGATTGAAGTTTCTACATTTCCATCAACAAGTATGTAAGCCGTTGATATAGCTTCTATTTTGTGTTTTTCAAACCATGGCACTGAAGCTACATGTTTTCCAATGAGATAATCAGGGTTTCTTCCAGAAAGAAGAGCTAAAAACAATACAGCATCAACTGCATCAGACAATTGATTTAAATCTCCAGGAAATAGTAAAATAGGAGTCTTAACAAAAGTTTTTAAAAACTGTATTAATGCATGTGACACATCACCATCTACTGAACTACCACCAACAAAAACATAATCTATATTGGGATTAGAAACTAAAATTTTGGTTTCACTATTTAATGAAGCCTTATCCGGATCAAGTAAAATGGCTAGAGATTTTTTTCCACTCAAATAATCTTTAAAGATCTTTTTATAAATGCTATTCATAAGGGCATACAACAGTTAAATAGTAGTTGTCAATTTTAAATCTTTTAGAACTACATTTAATGGATTGCTCTCCATCAACTATCCAAGAAATACCATTAGAATCTGAATTAATAAATGGCAATACAATACAATTGTCTTTTAGACTTAGTCCTGGTTTCCCATAAAATTTATAAAGTGCTTCTTTGTTAGTCCAAATTGCTGTTAATCGATCTATTTCAGCACTAAAATTACTATTTAAAAAAATAGCTTCTGAATTAATGAATTTTGATGATAATTTAGAAATTTTAGGTCTTAGTTTCTCAATATCAACTCCTACTGAACCATCTGAAATTACAACAGCAGCATAATCAAATGAATGAGTTATTGATATGAACTTACCATCATTCAAAAGAGGTTTCCCAAAGTTATTGTATATTAAATTTTCATCAGAATATTCAAAACAATTTAGGAGTTTACGAACTGCTAAAAACCCCTTTCTATGAATTTCACTTTTCATCATGCTTAATCTTTCATGAGACCTTTCAGAAATAAAAATTGAGTTCATTAACTCTGATTCAGTTTCTTGAATGTGCCAAACTTTAACAGTTGTTGAATCATTAATTACAATGGATTTACAGATAGGCATCTAAAAGTATGGAAGTTATTAATTATCTTTGCACAAAAATAACTATACTTTTGGCTTTTCTTGAATTTCACACAAATTTAATATCATAGTTTGTGATTCAAAAGAAAGTCGTAAATATCATAACTATGAATACGAAAACAGTTCCATTTGTTCCTTACAAAGTAAAAGACATGAACTTGGCTTCTTGGGGGAGAAAAGAAATCGAATTAGCAGAAGCAGAAATGCCTGGACTAATGAGCTTAAGAGAGGAATACAAAGATACTCAACCTTTAAAAGGTGCTCGTATAGCAGGATGTCTTCACATGACCATTCAAACAGCAATTCTAATAGAAACTCTTGTGGCATTAGGTGCAGAAGTTACATGGAGCTCATGTAATATCTTCTCAACACAAGATCAAGCTGCAGCAGCAATTGCAGATGCTGGTATTCCTGTGTATGCTTGGAAAGGAATGAATGAAGAAGAATTTGACTGGTGTATTGAACAAACTCTATTTTTTGGAGAAGACCGAAAGCCTTTGAACATGATTCTTGATGATGGCGGTGATTTAACCAATATGGTTTTTGATCGTTACCCAGAATTAGTTCATGGTATAAAAGGTCTTTCTGAAGAAACAACAACAGGTGTTCACCGATTATACGAAAGAATGAGTAACGGTACTTTACCAATGCCTGCAATAAATGTCAATGATTCTGTAACCAAAAGTAAATTTGACAATAAATATGGCTGTAAAGAAAGTGCTGTCGATGCCGTTAGAAGAGCGACTGATATCATGTTAGCTGGTAAGCGCGTTGTGGTTTGTGGTTATGGAGATGTAGGTAAAGGAACTGCTGCGTCATTTAGAGGTGCTGGAAGTATTGTCACTGTTACAGAAATTGATCCTATCTGTGCTTTACAAGCAGCTATGGACGGTTTTGAAGTGAAACGTCTTGAATCAGTTGTCAATAAAGCTGACATTGTGATTACAACTACGGGTAACAAAGATATAGTAAGAGGAGAGCATTTTGAAGCTATGAAAGACAAAACTATAGTTTGTAATATCGGTCACTTTGATAATGAAATAGACATGGCTTGGTTAAATAATAATTTTGGAGTAACAAAATCAGAAATTAAACCTCAAGTTGACAAGTACAATGTTAATGGAAACGATATCATAATTCTAGCTGAAGGCCGCCTCGTAAATTTAGGATGTGCAACTGGACACCCTAGTTTTGTGATGAGTAATTCATTCACAAACCAAACTCTAGCTCAAATTGAACTTTGGAACAACAGTGAAAACTATGGCAACGAAGTTTATATGCTTCCAAAACATTTAGACGAAAAAGTTGCGAAACTCCACCTATCTAAAATTGGTGTTGAACTTACTGAACTCAAGCAAGATCAAGCAGAATATATTGGTGTTAAAGTTGAAGGGCCATTCAAACCTGAATACTACAGATACTAAAGAAACTTAATAGTATACAGCCTCACATTGCTGTGAGGCTTTTTTTATACCTTTATGTTTGATGATTTCAAATGACATTTTAAATATCGCCCTAATAGAATATGATATAAAATGGGAAGACCCAACTTCAAACATAAATTATTTAGAAAAAAAACTTAATAACCTCCCAAATCAAATTGAGTTTATTATTTTACCTGAAATGTTTACTACTGGCTTTACCATGAATGCGGCTAATTATGCCGAATCCATGAATGGTAAGACCATAAAGTGGATGAAGTCTGTGGCTTTTGAAAAAAAATGTGCTATAGCAGGAAGTATAATTATTAAGGAAAATAATTGCTTTTACAATCGTTTTGTATTTGTATATCCTGACAAAAGAATTGAATACTATGATAAAAGACATTTATTTTCACTAGCAAGTGAGGAAAAGGTATATGAAAAAGGCGTTAGTAAAAAAATCGTTGAATTTAAAAATTGGAAAATAAATCTTCAGATCTGTTATGATTTAAGATTTCCTGTTTGGTCAAGAAATTCTAATAATTACGATTTGTTACTTTATGTGGCAAACTGGCCTGATAAAAGAATCAAACATTGGGATATCTTATTACAAGCAAGAGCTATTGAAAACATGAGTTACTGCATAGGAGTTAATCGCATTGGAAAAGACATTAACGATCACCAATATCCCGGACATTCTAATGTTATTGATTTCAAAGGAAAACCCTTGGCGCAATTAAATGAAGATAATAATGTAAAATTATTTAACCTTGTAAAAACGGATCTTTATAAATACAGAGCTAATTTTAAATTTTTGGAAGATCGCGACTCATTTAATCTTGAAGTGTGAAATCATAAATAAGTTCCCATCCTGCCCTTACTTCTAATTTGTCTGAGAAGTAACTTACCTTTTCTGGCTGTTTTTTATTAATAAAATGTCCACTATCCCATTTACCATTTACATTCGTATCTTGAATAACTCTCAAATAATAAACTCCGGCATCAATAGCATTAAAATCAATGGGATTAGATTGGGTTAAGTATTTACTATACTTTACATCACCACTTTCATTAGTTAACTGAATAATTATAGGATATTCCGTATTAAATACATTAATTCTTGCACTTCCGTAATCATCAAAAGTTTTTGTTCTAAAAGAAAAATTTAAAGTATCATTCTGTTCTCCAAATAAATCTATTAATGCTCCAGGTAATAATCTCAAGCTATATCGTTGTGATTGTTCTAAATTAAGAGCTAATTCCAAATTTGAATTAAATTCATCTTCTATGATTTCAAAATTAACATCTAGAGAATCTTTATCCATTAAGAAAAACTTCTTTGAATCTATTTTAATAAGAGGATTATTAGATACTATTTTAAACTGATCATTAAAATTAATAACTCCTGAAGGTTTAGAAGATATTTTTAAAGAATCATTATCAATATCTCTTGTTCTAATTATATAAGATTTATAACCATTTTTTACAGGAACCTGAAATTCCAAGGAGTCTATTAATTTTTTTTTTTTATACCAATAAAATATAGTATCAGAATCAGCAGACTTTGTTAGCTTATATTTTTCAATCTTGTCACCAAAAGACTCCACTTTCAATGAATCAAAATTCGGATTGCCTTCAAAGCCTAGACCAATTTTATTACTTGAAACCACAAATGGTTTTAGTAATTGATTATCAAGATCCCTTTTAAAAAGTTGGAGCTCATAGTTCATTGATGTGTCTTTTGGTAATGTCACTAGTTGTTTTATATAAGCTATTTTATCTGTTCTTGGCTGGTAAGTAAAATTTTGGCTTTCTTCTTTCAATGCAATAAGCTGATAAGTTCCTGACTTGATGTTTTGAATTTTAAACTCAGTAACACTATCTAATGTATTTGTTACATATCTTGGCTTAGACTTGAAAACCACTGAGTCTGTGTAAGCTGAATCAATCTCATAAAGCATAACTGACACAAAATCATCTGCCTTCCTTTCTAAAGCATCTTTTACATATCCTTTTAGTGACAATGAATCTATCACATTACCTGTAGAAAAAACATATCTAAAATAAGATAGAGGATTACCTTCATTATTATCGACAATACTTGTTCCAAAGTTAATTGCGTAAGTAGTATTTGGTTTAAGCGTATCAAGAATTTTAACACTCACATATTTTTGTGGAAGACCAAGAGGTGTGATCTCTGGTGTGTTTTCCATGGGAGGAGAAATAATTAATTGTTTATTGAGATCTTTAAATTTAACGTACTCATTAAAATAAATTCTAATCTCTTTAGCATCAAAATTTACACTATAGTTTTCTGGTATGGTTCTTAAAATTTGGGGTGGAATAATATCTTTTATGCCGCCTGTTGGAGATCCTCTATTGGCACAACTCATTAAAAGAATGAACCCTAATAAATATTTAAAAACTTTTGATTTATTTCTTAGCATACTCCTAAAATAAGTGCAAAGAAACAACATATTTGGTAGACTTTTAAGGTTTCAATTAACAAAAGCCATTGTAGCTAAACTTAATTTAATGTTAGGAATTTGTTTTAGTTCATTATAACATGATTCTACTGTTGTCCCTGTAGTTATTACATCATCAACCAATAAAATATGTTTATTTTCTAACTTTTTGAAATCAAACACCTTAAATTTAGTTGTAACCTCTAAAACACGTCTTAATCTGTTTTTTTTTGCTTGAGAGTTAGTTTTTTTAACACACAATAAAACGTCATCTACTAAAGGAGAATCAAGAGCTTTCGCTATTTCGGATGCAAAATTAAAAACTTGATTATATCCTCGTTTTCTGAGTTTCGCCTTATGAAGTGGTACAGGAATAATTACATCTATTTCTCTGTATGCATCAAGTTTTGCAAGTTCAGTTCCTAACCATAAACCTAATTCAGTACCTATTGATTGAAACCCTTTATACTTAAGGTTATGAATTAAATTCTGAACCAAACCAGTTTTTGAAAAATAAAATAAAGAAGTCCCTAAAACCAATGGAACTCTTCCGTAAAGTAATTTATTTAAGGTTTGATTATTATCAAAATGATAATTAGCTAGCGGGAGTTTTAACCTGCAAGAAGTACAAATGCAACGCTCATTATCCAAAAGATTATTTTCACAACAAAAACAACTTTCAGGGAACAGAATATTTAAAAAATTAGATAGAATCATATTTATTTGGGGTAACTAAATTTACATATTATTGTATATAGATTCAAATTCATACAGATAGTAATAATAAAAACACCATAAAGAGATGGATTTTTTTATGGGTTTTTTATTTTTGCCCCATGGCAAATCAAGATGATCAATTTAAAAAAGTAATATCCCATGCCAAAGAGTACGGATATGTATTCCAGAGCAGTGAGATATATGATGGATTAAGTGCAGTATACGACTATGCACAAAATGGCGTAGAACTTAAGAAAAATATAAGAGACTATTGGTGGAAAGCTATGACTCAGATGCATGATAATATTGTAGGTATTGATGCTGCAATTTTTATGCACCCAACTACTTGGAAAGCTTCTGGACATGTTGATGCATTCAATGATCCCCTTATAGACAATAAAGATTCAAAAAAACGATACAGAGCTGATGTTCTCATTGAAGATTATGTTGGAAAACTAGATCTGAAAATTGAAAAAGAAATTAAAAAAGCAGCCAAACGTTTTGGTTATAATTTTGATGAGGCAACTTTTACGAGTACTAATCCAAGAGTATTAGGTTATAAACAAAAAGGAGAAGACATTCTCAAAAGGCTTGGAAAATCTCTTGAAAATGAGGATTTAGCAGATGTAAAATCCCTAATAGAAGAATTAGAAATTGCTTGTCCTCTTTCAGGAAGTAAAAACTGGACTGATGTTAAGCAATTTAATTTAATGTTTGGAACTAAACTTGGAGCCTCTTCGGAACATGCTACCGATTTATACTTAAGACCTGAAACAGCTCAAGGTATATTTGTAAACTTTCTAAATGTTCAAAAGACAGGTAGAATGAAAATTCCTTTTGGTATCGCCCAAACTGGAAAAGCATTTAGAAATGAAATTGTAGCTAGACAGTTTATTTTTAGAATGCGTGAGTTTGAACAAATGGAAATGCAATTCTTCATTAAACCAGGCTCTCAGGAAAAATGGTATAATCATTGGAAAGAGCACCGTTTAAAGTGGCATTTATCTCTTGGACTAGGTAAAAATAACTATAGATTTCATGACCATGAAAAACTGGCTCACTACGCTGATGCTGCATGTGATATTGAATTCAAATTTCCATTTGGATTTAAAGAGCTTGAAGGTATACATTCAAGAACTGACTTTGATTTAAGTCAACATGAATCATACTCTGGTAAAAAGATGCAATATTTTGATCCTGAGGAAAACACCAATTACACCCCTTATGTTTTAGAAACGTCTATTGGTCTAGATCGTATGTTCTTAGCTGTATTTTCAAATGCGCTTACAGAAGAAGATTTAGATAATGGAACAACAAGAACAGTACTTAAATTACCTGCTGTTTTAGCACCTACAAAAGCAGCAATTCTCCCATTAGTCAAGAAAGATGGTCTTCCTGAATTAGCGAAATCTATTGTTGATGAACTAAAATGGGACTTTAAATTAACATACGATGAAAAGGATGCTGTTGGAAGACGCTACAGAAGACAAGATGCCCTTGGAACACCGTTTTGTATCACTGTAGACCACGACTCTTTAGAAGATAAAATGGTTACCATTAGAAATAGAGATACTATGAAGCAACAAAGAGTTCTTATCTCAGAATTAAAAAACTTAATTAAAGAAGAAGTCGATATCAAAAACTGGCTTCTAAAAATTTAAAATCAATCCTCTAAAACGAGGGTTTTTTTATTAGAAATAAGCTTTTAACTGTATCGATCCTGTGTGAATCGTGTCTGATGAGTTGGTTGCTCTTCCTGAATAATTTAAATTCAAATCTAAATAAGACAATATCTTTTTTTGAGCATATAAAGACCAAGTAAAATTCTTTCCTGGTTGAAGCCCTCCTAACATTTGATATGCAACCGGTGTATTTGAGTTACCCTCAAAGATATTATCAAAATAATCGAAAGTCCCATTTATTGCTCCTTTTTTAGGATGATTAACAGCAAAAGAAACTCCTAAGTTATGCTGCTCAAGATTTTCATTTGCTCCTAAACTATTTGATTTATTAATAGATTTATAAAACACATCAAATTTTATGTATTCATCTAACAAAAAAGATAATTTAGGTTTTAAATGGACTTCTTCTAAAAAATAATTTCTGTAAGTAAAGTTCGCATTAAGACTTTCATTGAGAACATGTTGTGCTTCAAAATTAATTAACCAAATATTTTTTATGTTATGCACAAAATTTAATTGATTAGTTCTATTGTTATTTTCTTGAATTCCTGTTGAAAGAAAGTAACGTGTAGTATTTTTTAAAATGGTATATGAAGTTGTGAATCGTTGTTTGGCTCTATTGAAAAATAATGTATTTCTTAAACTCTTCATAAGTGCTAATTCTTGATCCCCAAAAGACTCAAAAGGATTTATATCTAATCTATTGGAATTACTTCTGTTTTTACGGTCAATTACATATGTTAATTGGTTGTAAAAATGAGACCAAAACTTTCGATTCTTTTTTTGAGAAGAACGCCAATCTTCTGGGTTAATTATTAAAGTCTGTGATAACTTCTTTTGATTTGTTTTTACAAAGGTTTGATGTGGAAGTAAGACTCTTACAAACTTGCCTTGGTCTTGAAACTGAGCAATCTCAAATTCATCTAAATCTTGAATACCATTTGCATTATAATCAATCCAAACATATTTACCTTGTCCAGGTTCCACTTCGACGTATGTGAAATCTTGAAGGGCTAAACTTCCTGAATTAGTTTCAAAAAGTGTGTTCCATTGTATTTTATTATTCCAAAATTGTTGGCCATATGAGACTCTAGAATTTAATGCATTTTCATCGGCTTGCCCTTCTGTATATTTTAATTGCCTATAATTTAGATATAATGATAAATTAGATTTTACAGATTTCAATAATTGAGATTTCATAAAATAATTATTAGAATGATTTACTTTTTGAACCCTATTCATTCTAACACTGTCATTTACACGATATCTGTAACCTAATTCTACGTATACTTTTGTACTATCACCAACCCCTGAGAATATCTCTAAAGAATTAAACCTTTGGCTTAATCCAGTTAAACTGTCCGATTCTTTAATCTTTTCAATACTTGATTCTGCTGCATATTTTGAACCAATCCATTTATTTTTTATTCCGAAATTAATTTTATTAAACGTTCTCTGAAATTCAGAGGTGGATAATTGTGAATTGTTTTTAAGCGTACTTGATTTACTCTCAAAAACAACATTTTTAAACCTCAAATTCGCTAATAGATTATGCTTATTTCCATTAAAATTTTCACTAAAATTTAAATGATCAAATTGATATGCAACCCGAGAATTAGAATTAGTTTTATACTCTAATCCTGTTGCACTAAGTAATTGATTACCTTCTGGTGTTACTAAATTCCAATCTCTATTAAATTCTGCATTATAAAGTCTTTGAATGGTATTAAAATCCTTATTAATAAAATCTGTTTTCCCATAAACATTAAACTCACCTATTTTAATATTTTTAATTATACGCTGTTTAAATCCTAAAGTAGCTGCCCATCCATCATTATTTTCATTATCGATATTTGAAAACAGATTTAGATCATTTTTACTTGCTGCAACTTCAGCTGTAATTTCTGTTTTTTCATTGGGAGAAAAATTTGTATTTAATACAGCTACTTGAAGTTTTTCAGGCGCTATTAATTTTACCAACGGCTCATAAGCTCCTGTTGGAAGACCATTAACAGGCGGACTGTATTCATATATAACTTGAACAGCATTAGTGTCTCTAATTACGTAATTACCCTTATTTGGCCCAATTAATGAAAATGTAACTCTGTAAAGTTCATCGTTAGGATTATTTGAGAACTCAAAATATTCTTGCCCTCCACTTATTGCTTTTCTATACAGTATTTTATTTTCAGAATATGAATCTAATACAGCTGAAGGCGCATACATCTGTGTCTCATCATTTCCTGCTTCAGCTAAAATCTCTTTTTGTTCGTTACTTAAATTTTGAATTAGAGGCTGGTTCTTAGCATCTGACTCAGAGTAAACTGAAACTCCAACTTTAAATTCTTCTGATTCGTAAGATGCTCCTCCTAAAGCATTATACCTTGTATAGTTTCTCTCACTGAATTGGTAATCCACAGTGATTCTCATTTCAGAAGTAATAGGGTAAGTGGCATTAAAAATAATTTCTCCAGCATTATAGTCTATAATGTAATCTTTTCCTTCACCACGTTCAACTATAATACCATTTACATAAACTGTTTCACTACCTGAAACAATTAAAACATACAGTTCTCCATTTGGACCTTTTAACTTATAAGGCCCTTGGTTACCCTCTTGTCCATTAAACCTACTTGTTGTAAACTGTCCCCTAACTATTGCTCCTGCTGCAAAAACTTTAGTCCCTGTATCACCATCTTTTAAATCAGCCTTTAAAGATATCCCCTGAACTCTTTTAGAAAAATTTGAAAAAAAAGTTTGGTTTTGAACTAAATCAATATCTCCCCCTCTAATTTGCCATTGATCTGTGAACATTTCAATAAATACTTGATCAAATTCATCTAATTGTTGAGAGTAACCACTTTCTTGTAATGGAATATTAGCATCTTGAATAGAAGCTCTTAATGTTACTTTATCATTTATTTTTCCTGAGATTTGAAGATCTAATTCACTATTCAATACCGCATTTTGATTGTTTCCTACCGTTATACCTCGCGATAAACTTCCTGATGAATTTATACCATCAAAAGGAATAGGGGTTGTTTTTGACTTGGTCTCCTCTGAAAAGCTATAATATTTTTTTGTAGCTGAATTACTGGGAACAATCACTGAGGGATTTATGTTATAATACTTTTTTGTCAAAAATCTAGGATACTTCAAATAGGATACCCTTACAGAATCATTCTCGAATAATTCATTCAAATAAAGTGTAGCCTTTTCAAAGTCAACTTTATAAAGGTCTTTATTGATTAATTCCCCAGATAATGAATAAACTTTGAAGTAAGACGAATTTATAGCAACCGTATCAATAACAATGCTATCATTAGCTTTTAAGCGCTTGTCCCTATAATTTGAATTAAATGTTTGAGACCAGGCTTGAAATTGAAAACATAATAATAAAACAACTATTGTTCTCATGTGATATGATAACTCAAATACAACATTAATATTTTATGAATTTTATACCATTTTAAAATGGGTATAAAATTACAGTATTATTATTTTTACCTGAAACTATAATTTATACAGATGAAAATTATTTCATACAACGTCAACGGCATTAGAGCTGCGGTTAATAAGGGGTTTATTGAGTGGTTAAAAGCAGCAGACCCAGATGTTATATGTTTACAAGAGATTAAAGCTTTAAAAGAACAATTAGATCTTGAAATTTTCGAAAAAGCAGGATACAATTATCATTACTGGTTTAGTGCTCAAAAAAAAGGGTATAGTGGTGTAGCCATTTTATGTAAAGAAAAACCTAATCATGTAACTTATGGTACAGGAATAGAGTCTATGGATTTTGAAGGAAGAAATATCAGGGTTGACTTTGATCAGGCCTCAATAATGAGTTTGTATTTACCGTCGGGAACAAATAATGCTAGGCTTGAGCACAAATTTGAGTACATGGATTTATTTTATGACTATATCAGTGAATTGAAATCAAAAATTCCTAATTTAATTATTTGTGGTGACTATAACATCTGTCATGAAGCTATAGACATTCACGATCCTGTTAGAAATAAAAATGTTTCCGGATTTTTACCTGTAGAAAGGGCATGGATGTCTAAATTTATAAATAATGGCTTTATTGACACCTTTAGATTTTTTAATTCTAATCCACATGAATACACATGGTGGAGTTACAGAGCTAATGCAAGAGCTAATAATAAAGGTTGGCGTCTTGATTATGCTTTGGCATCTGAAACATTAAAAGAAAAACTAATTAGAAACGTTATACTTTCAGATGCTGTTCACAGTGATCATTGTCCAATTTTATTAGAAATAAAACACTAAACTCATGACTATCAAAACCTTACTATGCGGAATCATTTCTACAGTGCTATTAAATGCTTGTGTCTCAAAAAAAGTCTTTACAGATCTTGAAGAGAAATACAAATTATTAAAAGATGAATATGAGCAATTAGGCAATGTTAATGATAACCTTACATCTGATCTTAACGACTCTAAACAAGACCTGCAAAAGCTAAAAGAACAATACGATAAGGCTATCTTAGAACGAAACAGTTTACAAAGTGCATTTGACACTTCCCAATTAAATCTTGAAAATCTCAAAAACTCTTATTCTGCTCTCGAAAAAAATAGTTCGGATGAAATAGCTAAAAATGCTAAGAAAAACAGAGAACTTTTAGCGCAACTCGAAGCTAAAGAAATTGCCTTAAATGCGGAGAAAGAGCGATTAGAGAAATTGAAAAACGAGTTAAGTACACGATCACAAAGAATATCGGAACTAGAACAAATTATTGCTTCAAAAGAAGCCTCAATGAAAGCTTTGAAAAACGCCATTTCAAAAGCATTAATTAATTTTGAGGGCAATGGTCTAACAGTAGAAGAGCGCAATGGAAAAGTATATGTTTCTATGGAAAATAAGCTTTTATTCAAATCTGGCAGTTGGTTTGTTGGGCCTGAAGGCAAAAAAGCTGTAGACCAATTAGGAAATGTTTTGGCTGAAAACCCAGATATATCCATACTCATTGAAGGACACACAGATGATGATCCTTACATTGGTACTGGCCAAGTTAAAGGAAATTGGGACTTATCTACTAAGCGTGCTACAGCTATTGTAACACTACTTAGAGAAAATAATGGTATTAACCCAGAAAACTTAACAGCAGCTGGAAGGGGGGAGTTCCATCCAATTGCATCAAATGATACTCCTGAAGGAAAAGCAAAAAATAGAAGAATAGAAGTGATTTTAACTCCCAAATTGGATGAATTATCTAAGTTACTAAACCGTTTTTAAAATATGATATACAATACATTACCTAATACAGATTTAAAGGTTAGTAAAATTTGCCTTGGAACAATGACATGGGGCAATCAGAATACGGAAGCTGAGGGTCACGAGCAAATGGATTTTGCCTTTGAAAATGGTGTAAACTTCTTTGATACTGCAGAATTATATCCAGTTCCTGCTAATGCAGAAACTTATGCAGAAACAGAGCGCATAATTGGTACATGGTTTAAGAAAAGTGGTCTTAGAGATCAAATTGTATTGGCAACTAAAATAGCTGGCCCAGGTGATTATACAGCTCACATAAGAAAAAACGGATTTAGTCCTTCTGCAATCAAGGATGCTGTTGAAGCCAGTCTTAAACGTCTTCAAACAGAATATATTGACTTATATCAATTGCACTGGCCAGAACGCAGTACAAATATGTTTGGTGTAAGAGATTTTAAAAAAAATTCCAGAGACCCTTGGGAAGATAATTTTAATAAAATTTTAGAAACACTAGATGTTCTTGTAAAAGAAGGCAAAATTCGTCATATAGGTGTCTCCAACGAGAGGGCCTGGGGTTTGATGCGTTATCTAGAAGAACATAAAATCAATAATTTACCTAAAATGATTACCATTCAAAATCCGTATTCACTTCTAAACAGGATTTTTGAGGGTGATTTAGCAGAAGTTTCTGTAAGAGAAAATGTAGGTTTGTTAGCCTACTCGCCTTTAGCATTTGGAGTTTTAAGTGGAAAATATATTAATGGGACAGCTTCAGAATCCGCCCGATTAAATAAATTTCCTCGTTTTGCAAGATATAGTAGTCAAGAATCTACTACAGCTACAAAAAACTATATGGAAATAGCTCAGAAATTCAATTTATCATTAACTCAAATGGCATTGGCTTTTGTCAATCAACAACCCTTTGTTCGAGGAAATATTATAGGAGCAACAAATATTAGTCAGTTAAAAGAAAATATTGACAGTGTAAATATTCACCTCAATGATGAAGTGTTAGAGGCTATAAATAAAGTACACTCACAAATACCCAATCCAGCGCCATAAATTCATAAAAAAAAGCCTTTCCAAATTGGAAAGGCTTTTTAAGATATTATTTGATTTCTACACCATTTTGATTTTCAAAATGATATTCAAGATATGTGTAAGCGTCTCTGGGTATAATATTTACCCATTTTTTGTGTTCAAAAAACCATTTTGAACGGATAGAAAGAAATCCTTGTGTTAAAAAAGCGGCTATAAAAGGATGTGTATTCAACACAATATTTTTATGCCCTTTATTTATTAACCTTTCTAGTTCATTGGTAATTTTTTGTACCAAAACAATTGGAGCCTCAACTTCTCCTGAACTAGTTACACTAGGGTTCTGTTCTTTAGTTTTGATATTCCTTTCCGGTCGGACACGTTGTCTAGTAATTTGAACAAGACCAAATTTACTCGGAGGTAATATCTTATGCTTTGCTTTATCATCTTTCATTTCTCCCCTAAGATGATTAAAAAGGGCTGCTCTATTTTTGGAATTCCCCATATCAATAAAATCAATAACTATAATACCTCCCATATCACGCAGACGTAACTGTCTTGCAATTTCTGAAGCCGAAATTAAATTGACTTCAAGGGCTGTATCCTCTTGATTTTTTTGTTTACTGGATCGGTTTCCACTATTTACATCTATAACATGAAGTGCTTCAGTGTGTTCAATCACTAAATAAGCACCTTTAGCCATAGAAACTGTCTTTCCAAAAGAAGTTTTTATTTGCCTTTCAATACCATATTTTTCAAAAACTGGTACACCGTTATTATATAACTTGACAATAGATTCTTTTTTTGGAGCAATCTCATGCAAATAATCTTTTATCTGCGAATAAAGCGTTTCGTCATCTACAACTATACTAGAAAATGTATCATTAAAAATATCTCTTAGTATAGATGACGCCTTATTCATTTCTCCTAAAACTTTACTGGGATGATGCGCTTTGTGCATTTTTTTACACATTGCTGACCATCGCTTAAGTAAATTTTGGAGATCCTTATCTAATTCTGCAACTTTTCTCCCTTCAGCTACTGTTCTAACAATAACACCAAATCCCTTTGGAGTAATACTTTTAACTAAACGTTTAAGACGGTCTTTTTCTTCTTTAGAATCAATTTTTTGAGAAATTGATATTCTATCAGAAAAAGGGACTAAAACAATATAGCGTCCAGCTATTGATAATTCAGAGCTAATTCGAGGTCCTTTAGTTGAAATAGGTTCTTTTACAATTTGAACCAATATAGACTGATTAGCTTTAAGAACATTTGAAATACTTCCGTTTTTGTCGATATTCTCTTCAAAACCAAAGTTTTTCAATAAAAAATTTGTTTGTTTTCCTGTGCTTACACGTTTTACGAATTTCAAAAGAGAAGGTAATTGAGGTCCAAGATCATGATAATGCAAAAAAGCATCTTTTTCATAGCCAACATTAACAAATGCAGCATTTAATCCTGGAACAGGTTTTCTTACTTTGGCGAGGTATATGTCACCAACAGAAAACTTGTTGTCATCTTCATCTTTATGTAATTCAATAAGTTTACCATCTTTTAGTAATGCAAAATCAACAATATCAGAACTCGATCTAACAATCAATTCTTTATCCATGATGTTAATTTAAATCTATCTCTTAATTGAGACAGATGGTTTTACTTAATAATTTGACACAGAATAAATTCCGTTAAACTCAACAAAATAGCTATTAGAGCTAATATTTGTAGGAGTTATATATCAAAGAACGTTCATTTTAAAATTGAAAAAGTAGTTATAAAACTACTTTTCAATTATTTTTTCTTGTGACGATTAGCGCGTCTACGCTTTTTTCTCTTGTGCGTAGCTACCTTATGTCTTTTTCTTTTTTTACCACTAGGCATAAATTTAATATTTTAATATTATTAATTAATTTTTATTAATCTTCTACTTCAACATTTGATTTTACACCTTCAACGAAAACCTTAGCAGGTTTGAAAGCAGGTATGTTGTGAGCAGGAATCTTGATAGTTGTATTCTTGGAAATATTTCTTCCTGTCTTTTCTGCTCTAGTTTTGATAATAAAGCTTCCAAAACCTCTTAAATAAACATTGTCTCCGCTTTCTAAAGATGTTTTAACTTCTTCCATGAATGTTTCAATAGTTGTTTGCACATCTCCTTTTTCCAATCCTAGCTTTTCAGAAATCTTAGCTACAATATCAGCTTTAGTCATTATATTCTATTTTATTGTTATGTATCAATTTAGGGTTGCAAATATAATTAATTTAATTTCAATTATTCAACCCTAATTAATTAAAATTTAACCTCATAAAGAATTATTTTAGCGAAACTTTTCAATTCAAAGATGAACTTCAGTAAGATATTAACCCTTTGGTATTCAAAAAATAAAAGAGACTTGCCATGGCGAAATACCAGAGACCCATACAAAATATGGTTATCTGAAATTATTCTACAACAAACTCAAGTTAAACAAGGATTACCCTATTATGAGTCATTTTTAAAAGCGTTCCCAAGTGTAGTCACTTTAGCAAATGCTAAAGAAGAAGATGTCCTGAAACTATGGCAAGGTCTTGGATATTATTCAAGAGCTAGAAATCTTCATGATACAGCAAAAATAATTCACAAAGAGTTAAACAATGAATTTCCTAATTCTTACAGTGGATTAATAAAATTAAAAGGCATAGGTGATTATACTGCAAGCGCAATAGCATCATTCTGCTATAATGCGCAATGTGCTGTTGTTGATGGTAACGTATATCGTGTTTTATCACGCATTTTTGGAATTGATACTCCAATAAATAGCAGTAAGGGTATCAAACTTTTTAAAATACTCGCTGAAGACAAATTAAACAAAGTAGATTCGGCAATCCATAATCAAGCTATTATGGAATTTGGAGCACTTCAATGTAAACCTAAAAACCCCTTATGTGAAACCTGTCCTTTTAATGACCATTGCATGGCTTTTAGAAAAAATTTAATTAATACTCTTCCAGTCAAAACCTCTAAAACAAAAGTCTCTAAAAGGTATTTTAATTTTTTAGTATTTATAGATAACCAAAAAAATACTGTTTTAGAAAAAAGAACTCAAAAGGGAATTTGGCAAAATTTATATCAATTCCCTTTAGTTGAAGCAACACATAATATAAATATCAATGAAATTTCAGAACTTAAAATTACAGCATATATAAAAAATAATCCTTTTGAATTAAAGCTGTATAATTCACAAGCTATTGTCCATAAATTAAGTCATCAACATTTAAATGTTAAATTCTGGATTATTGAAACAACAAAAATTAACGCTCATACAGTAAAGTTCAAGGATTTAGAAATGTATGCTGTACCCGTTGTAATTTCAAGATTTATCGAGGAATTTAAAAATCAAATGTAATCTCAGTTATTTTTTTAGTATTTTTAGTTGTAAGCTATGCTATTTGTTAAATTAGCATACTCAAATAAAAAAATGGCAGGAACACTCAACAAAGTTTTACTTATTGGACATTTAGGAGACGATGTTAAAATTCATTATTTTGATGATAATAATTGTGTTGCTAGATTTCCATTAGCAACTAATGAGTCTTATGTTAATAAGCAAACTAACGAACGCATTACAAATACAGACTGGCATAATATTGTTGTAAAAAATAAAGCTGCTGAAATATGTGAGAAATACCTATCTAAGGGAGATAAGGTGTATATTGAAGGCCGTATTAAAACAAGAAAGTGGCAAGATGATAAAGGTTTGGAACGGTATACAACGGAAATACTTTGCAGTGATTTTAAATTCCTAACAAACAAAGATAGCTCAAATCAAAATCCAGAGATTAACGCTTCAACTCATAGTAATCCATCAACACCCGAGGACGATTTGCCATTTTAACGTTTAATTAATTTGTTTGAATTTGGATCCCGAACCCCATAGTCTATTGTTTTTATTCTTTAATGTAAATACCGCCTTTATTTCAGGTGCCATAGGATTTTGTGTATTACTTATCCTTTCAGCTATTATATCAGGTGCTGAAGTCGCTTTATTTTCTTTATCAAAATCTGAAATTGATAATGCCTCCCAAAAGTACCCTGAGCAAATTAAAACTATTAAATCTCTGTTAAAGTCTCCAAAAAAATTATTAGCTACAATTCTAATTACTAATAATTTTATCAATGTGGCTATAGTCATCCTATTTGCTTTCTTAGGGGAGGTTTTATTTGAAAGTATAACAACAACTTGGGTGAAATTTTTATTGGAAGTAGTTTTAGTCACTTTTTTCATATTATTGTTTGGAGAAATTATTCCAAAAATTTATGCACGAAGAAATGCGCTTCAATTTTCAAGATTTATCTCAAAACCTCTAAATATTTTAAATAAAGTATTGAGCCCGTTAAACAACCCTATGAAATCGTTGACCGTTGCTATTGAACGTACTTTTACTAAATCAAAAACTTCAAACATTAGTGTTGATCAACTCTCATACGCCCTAGAACTTACTAATAATGAGGAAACTAATAGTGATGAACACAAAATTTTAAAAGGTATTGTCTCTTTTGGAAGTACAGACACCAAACAAGTTATGATCCCTAGGATAGATATTTTTGCACTTTCCAACAATACGCCTTTTGATAGTGTTTTATCTCAAATTGCAAGTAAAGGTTTCTCAAGAATTCCAGTATATAATGAAAACATAGACCATGTAATAGGTGTTTTATATGCCAAAGATCTTCTACCACATCTAAATAAAAAAGATTTTGAATGGCAGACAATTTTAAGACCTCCATTTTTTGTGCCTGAAAACAAAAAACTTGACGATTTAATGCAAGAATTTCAATCAATTAAAACGCATTTAGCTATTGTAGTAGACGAATATGGAGGGACATCTGGAGTGATTTCATTGGAAGATGTTATTGAAGAAATTGTTGGCGATATAAGCGATGAATTTGATGATTTTGATTTATTATTTACCAAATTAGATAAGTCTAATTATCTTTTTGAAGGAAAAACCGCCCTAAAAGACTTTTATAAAATACTAGATATTGATGGTAAGGATTTTGAAGAACACAAAGGTGAAGCTGAAACCTTAGCTGGATTTATTTTAGAACGCCACGGATTATTTCCAAGACAAGGCCAAACCATTAATTTTAAAAATTATGCTTTTAAAATTAATAGCATTGAAAGAAAAAGGATTAAACAAATCCACTTAAATATAAAATCGTGATAAAACAGGCTTGTATGATTGCTTTGGTAGCTCTAACCGTTTCGTGTAAAGATGAAGTCCTTCCAAAACCTCCTGGATATTTAAGTCTCAAATTTACTGAGCCCTCTTATAAGACTTCACAGTCATCAAAAGTTCCTTTTAATTTTGATTATAATTTTGCTGCAGCACAATTAAGCAATATTAACTACAAACAAGATGTACAACAATTAAATTTTAAGATATCCTACCCGAAACTAAAAGCAGATCTATTTGTAAACTATACACATTTCAATAAAAAAGAATTAACGGGACTAATTGTAAATGCTCAAAAAATAACAGATAAGCATATACAAGTTGCCGACGAGATTAAAGTAAAGAGTTACGAAAATAATGAAACTAGAACATATGGTAATTTATATACAGTAATCGGAAATGCAGCTTCAACTAATCAATTTTACTTAACAGATAGCGTTAGTCATTTTATTACTGGCTCTATTTACTTTAGGGTAAAACCTAATTATGACTCTATTTTCCCTGCTGCCAATTACATTAGAAATGATGTCATACAACTTATGAAATCACTGGAATGGAAATAAAAACTTCTAAATTAAAATTATATTTGAAACTTACCGATTTATTAAGTATTTAGCTATTAATCTAGAAGTGGAACTGTCGTGACTAACTTTTAAACTCTGGTCAGAAAACTCTTCAAGAATTTTCCCTGCCAATTCTTTACCCAACTCAACTCCAAATTGATCGTAGCTATAAATATTCCAAATTACACCCTGAACAAAAATTCTATGTTCATATATGGCAATGAGTTTTCCTAGACTAGCAGGTGATAATTTATCAATAAGTAAAGTCGTTGTGGGTTTATTACCCTCAAACACTTTAAAAGGTTCTAGTGTATTTTTTTCAATATCTGATAATCTTTTTTGATCAAGCTCTAGCTTAACTTGATCAGGTGTTTTGCCATTCAATAAAGCCTCCGTTTGAGCAAAAAAGTTGGACATCAATTTATCTTGATGATCTTGATTTCCATGTAAAGACTTTGCAAAGCCAATAAATTCTGCTGGGATCAATTTAGTCCCTTGATGAATGAGTTGAAAAAATGCATGCTGAGAATTTGTTCCTGGTTCTCCCCAAATTATAGTTCCAGATTGGTAGTTTAATGCTTTACCTTCTCTATCTGTACTTTTACCATTACTCTCCATAATACCTTGTTGCAAGTAAGTTGCAAACTGATTTAAATACTGACTGTATGGTAAAATAGCTTCAGATTCAGCATTGAAAAAATTATTGTACCACACACTTAATAATGCTGTGATTACTGGAATATTCTTATCAAAATCGGCAGTTCTAAAGTGCTTATCCATAGCATTTGCCCCTTGAAGTAATGCTTCAAAATTATCGTAGCCTAAGGATAATGAAATAGACAACCCTACAGCACTCCATAATGAAAAACGTCCTCCTACCCAATCTTTCATTGGAAATATATTCTGTTTATCAATTCCAAAAGCAGTGACTTTTTCTAAATTAGTAGATACCGCCACAAAATGAGATGCGATGGCATCATTTGGTGCGTTATTTAAAAACCATTTTTTTAATGTTGTGGCATTAGACAGTGTTTCCTGGGTTGTAAATGTTTTAGAAACTACTACAAAAAGAGTAGTCTCTGGATCTAAGTTTTTCATGACCTCATTGACATGATCGCCGTCTACATTACTTACAAAATAAGTATTGAGATGATTTTTGTAATAAGAAAGTGCATCAACAACCATAGCAGGACCTAGGTCAGACCCACCAATACCCACGTTAACAATGGTTTTAAAAGGTTTACCTGTATACCCTTTAAGGGTTCCGTTAATCACTTCATTAGAAAAGGTTTTCATTTTAGATTTTACCTCTTGAACTCCAGGAATGACATTTTCACCATCTACAAAAACTTCTTCACTTTTATCAGCTCGTAAAGCTGTATGCAATACAGCACGATTTTCTGTTTTATTTATAACTGCTCCCGAGAAATACTTCTCAATAGCATCAGATAAATCAACCTCTTTAGCTAGTTCTGTTAGAAGTTGAATGGTATTTTGATCTATTCTGTGTTTTGAATAATCCAAATAAAAATCCTCCCACTCTAGAGATAAAAGTTCAGCACGTTCAGGATGATTTGAAAACATAGTTTTCATATGAACGTCTTTAATTTCTTTATAATGGTCTTGAAGTTTTTTCCAAGATTTAGTTTTTGTGGGGTTAGTTGTTTTTAAAGCCATTTTAATCAGGATGAAAAATTATCAATAGATTTAATAGTGCCTTCCTTATATTTATATTTAACACTATCTAATTGTTCTTTTATTGGTTCTATGTATTTAAAGAATTTGTTTTTAAGTTCAGTTTTCATGGGTTTAGCTTCAGGAAGCTTTTGTTTAAAAGGATCAACTTGCCTTCCGTTTTTCCAGAATCTGTAACAGACATGAGGCCCAGATGTATTTCCGGTCATCCCTACCCAACCAATAACATCGCCTTGTTTTACAAAATCACCACGTTTAACCTTACGTTTTCTCATGTGTAAATATTGCGTGGAGTAGGTCGTGTTATGTTTAATTTTCACATAATTCCCATTGCCAGAAGTATACCCAGATTTTGTGACAGTACCGTTTGCGGTTGCTAATATTGGTGTTCCAACAGGAGCAGCAAAATCGGTGCCTTTGTGAGGTCTTACTCGATTACCATATAATGCTATTCTTCGTTTTAAGTTGTAACGTGAAGAAATTCGTCCAAGTGCAATTGGTCCTTTTAAAAAAGCTCTTCTAAGGTTTTTTGCGTCTTCACTAAAATAATCAACAATTCCTTTTTCTTTATCTGTTTCGTATTCAAAGGCATAAAAGGGTTCTTTTTTATGCTCAAAATAGGCCGCCTTAATTTTATGAACCCCTACGTATACAGAATCATCTATATATTTATCTTCATATATTACCTTAAAACGATCACCCTCTTGTAACTTAACAAAACTGATCGTCCAAGCATATATATCAGACATCTGAAAAGCTAAAACCGGACTCAATCCTTGTTCGTCTAAAGTCTCTGAAATGGAACTATAAATAATCCCTGAGGCTGTTTTTTCTTTGTAAATAATGGGTTTTTGTTTTCTATGAACTTTAATAGAGTCCTTAAAATCAAACACATAGTACACCTCTCCATTAGGCTGATAAACAAAAACTTCGGGTAAACCAATAGAATCTTTAGAACATAATATGGTATAAGGCTTTCCAACTTGTACACGTCTAATCTCATAAACCCCTTTTGACTGTATTGCTATTTCGAAAACTTTAGC
>ERZ802830.707-NODE-707-length-33069-cov-20.4257_pt1 | contig 33069 bp, 35 predicted proteins | sample MGYA00345654_ERZ802830 | MGnify/ENA primary metagenome ERZ802830 (study PRJEB30503, sample SAMEA104212375) | marine metagenome | biome: Westerlies Biome; feature: [SRF] surface water layer (ENVO:00010504) within the epipelagic zone...; material: water... | reverse complement strand
ATAAGCTCTGAAATCCATCTAGATCTGAAATCATTAAGTTATAGTTAGGATCACTGGCAGATGGCTTATCTATATAGGCTATTTGAGTTGAAAAAATACCTGGGATGTCATATATCTTTGAATAAATAATATCACTGATTTTATGACTGATTCTTCTCAAAGACTTTTTGGTACCAAATACTACTCCTTTATGTATTAATCTTTCTTTCACAATATCAAAAATGAAAAATGAAACTTTTATTTCATTCTCCACCTCCGAAAGACCTATATCTCCTATCACCAAGAAATCTGTTCCTAATATTCTCCAGTCTTTAAAAAAAACTTCTTCTTTAGAACTAGGTAGACTCAACATATTCTTAGGAGGCAATACATAGAATTCTCCGAATGATTCTAGATCAGACTTTATTACTTCATGAACAAATAAATCTTGAGGGCTATCTAAATTCCATTGCATAGGAACTACTGCTACATTGATTGGGTCCTCTAGCCCACCTTTGATCTCTATTCTGAGCTGTCCGGAAAGTGTTGAAAGAAAAAATAATGATGCAGTTATTAAGATAATATTTTTGTAAAACATTGCGTCATTCAAATTAATTAGGGCTAAATATTAAAATAAATTCTCTAAAGTGCTCATCAAAGAGATTCATTTGCATGTTTAAACCTTCAAAAGATCTAACCTTTGAAACTGCGGACAAAGCTGAATCATCAAAAATTTTGTTGCCACTCCCTTTGATTATTGTTGAAGATATAATTTCACCCGTAGGCACAAGATTAATTTGGATTTCAGTCTTTAAATTTGAATTTAGATTTTTAGGTCTTTTCCAGTTTGCCATAACTTGTTTTTTGATTACATAAGAGTATTTCTCAACATCGGATTGAAATACTTCCGCTCTTTCTTGAGTATCGGAAGTTTTTATATTTTCCAGAGCTTCAATTGCTTCTATGACTGAAGTGCTGCTAGTGATTTGTATCTTTTCGGCCTCGATTTCCAAAATAGTCTTATTTTGAAGATCTTGATTAATTTTAATGGGTTTTTTTTGGGTCTTTTTACTTTCAGCAAAGACAATATAAGCAGTAATAGGTTTTTTCGCTTCAATATTATATTTATCAAAGTCTATGGTAAAAAAATTTGAAAAGGATAGAACTAAACCAAAATGAATAAATACTGATAAAAAGAGTGGAGCAAAATAGTTCACTTAGATGATATTGGTTGTGAGATTAATCCTATGTCACTGGCTCCAGCTATTTGTAACTCAGCCATAACAGTCATGACTCTCTCATACTTCACTTCACCATCTCCTCTTATGACGACTTGTAAACCAGGACTAGCTTCAAAAATCTTCGAGACTAAATTGTTCATCTCCTCAAGACTCAAAGATCTATCTCTAGTTGAATCAGTTTCCAAAAAGATAGCGCCATCCTTTTTAATGGAAATAATGAGAGGTTCATTATTCTTGACTGGCAGAGCTTCAGAGGACGCTTCGGGAAGATTTATCTGAATTCCTTGAACCATCAAAGGAGCAGATATCATAAAAATAACTAACAAAACCAGCATTACATCAATATAAGGAACAACATTGATATCAGATATTAGATTTCTTCGTTTCATTTTTTACCAGACTGTATATCGCGATGAAGAACCGAAGAAAATTCCTCTTTAAAACCTTCAAAACTTGAAATGAGACGATCAGAATCAGATATATACTTGTTGTAAGCGATTAAAGCAGGTATAGCTGCAAAAAGTCCTATTGCCGTTGCTATAAGAGCTTCAGAGATACCGGGAGCTACTGCAGATAATGTTGCTTGAGATGAACCGGCTAGCCCTCTGAATGAGTTCATTATGCCCCAAACTGTTCCAAACAAACCTATGTAAGGACTCACAGAAGCAACAGTGGCTAAAAAAGGTAAATGTTTTTCAAGTAATGATTGCTCTTTTGTTAAAGCAGCCTGCATATTTCTCTGCACACTCGACATGATCGTATCTGAATCAATTTTTTCAGCTATGAGACGTTTGTAGTCAAGATATCCGACTTGAAAGATATATTCAGCACCAATTGGTTCATGTTCCCCTTCTTGACTTGTTAAAAGTAAAGCTTCTAGTCCTGAGTCTGACCAGAATCTAGTTTCAAAGTTGAAGAATTCCTGATTTACTTTTTTTATGTAAATCCAACGCTCGAAAATTATCATCCAAGAGACAAGAGATGCAAGAATTAGAATCACTATGACGGATTTAACTACAATACTTGCATTTAAAAATAATTCTAAAATTGAGAGATCCATATAATTATAAAAGTAGTTTTTTCATTCCGTTATATAAATATTCAGGAAGTGCTGAAGGAGTAAAAGTTTTCGGATCTAAGCTACCGCATTTTATATTCGCTTCAATAATCAAGGAATCATTGACATAAGCGGTTTGTTTAAAATCGAAACTTACTTTTCCAAGCTTTGACAGTTCAGTTTTCACTTTAACAGAGTCATCTAATTTTGCTGGCTTGATAAGTTTTAGCTCCAGACTCCTGACAATAAATATAATACCTTCCTGCATAAGCTTCATTTGTTCGTAACCAACTTCTCTTAAATACTCAGTTCTGGCTCTTTCAAAAAATTTCAGATAGTTAGCATAATACACAACACCTTGTGCATCAGTATCTTCGTAATAAATTCTTAAATGATAATCCTTCATTAGTCTATTTGTTCGTGATCAGCTATATCGTTGGCATAAAGTTCTTTTAGGAGAAAAATAAAGTCATCCCATAAAAGATCTGCTGTAAAAGGCGAATCTAAATGGAGTGAAGGGTTTATGGCTCCCAGAGGCACTCTAACTTTAATTGGCCTTCTATCGAATTTGTAGACTAAAGCAGGGATTCCTTTATTTTTTGTAGCCTCTAATACTTGCTTCCACCAAGCGTCCAATGGTTCAGCTCCAGATCCGTATCTCTTACATTCAAGATACCACCTTCCCAACATTAAATCTGGTAAATGCTTCTCCCTGGTTTGCTCGAGTATTCTTCTGATATTATTTGTTAAATTCAAATCATTAGTAAGCAAATTAGCCACTTCTCTTTCGAAAGAAGCGCCTTTATTTCTAGAATTTGTCATATTAGTCCAGATGATCCAGCATACCTTCAGCGAACTCTATATTGGAGGTAACATTTTGAGTATCGTCAAGGTCTTCAAGCATTTCAAGCAGCTTAAAAACCTTTAAAGAAGTATCTAAATCAGCTTTGACAGTTGTCTCTGGAATTAAGGCTACATCAGAATCAATAAGATCAATTTCCTTCTCCAGCAGAGCTTTCTTTATATTTTCAAAGTCTTCTGGTGAAGAGCTCACTGTTATACTTTCGTCTTCGTTTACTTCAATATCTTCAGCTCCAGCTTCAATTGAAATCTCCATTACTTGGTCTGCATCTTGATCAGAAGTAATATTTATTAAACCTTTTTTTTCGAACAGGTAAGATACGGAACCGTTAGTTCCTAGATTACCACCTGATTTTGTAAATGCATGTCTTACTTCAGCTACAGTACGATTATTATTATCTGTCATAGATTCTACAATTATCGCTATTCCACCTGGTCCATATCCTTCAAAACTTACTTCTTCTAAGTTTTCACCTTCTAAGCCACCAGCTCCTCTTTGAATAGCTCTTTCAATAGTATCTTTAGTCATATTTGCAGCTAAGGCCTTATCAACTGCAGTACGCAGTCTTGGATTATCGTCTGTTACCCCGCCACCAAGCTTTGCCGCAACTGTAAGTTCTCTGATCAATACAGAAAAAATCTTTCCTCTCTTAGCATCTTGTCTCCCTTTTCGATGCTTAATATTTGCCCACTTTGAATGACCGGCCACTTAATCCTCCTTGTCTAGTCCATGGAACCTGATATGTAATTCTTCAAGTTGTTCGTCCGCAGCTTGTCCTGGTGCCTCAGTAAGTAAACAAGATGCTGTTTGAGTTTTAGGGAAGGCGATTACGTCCCTTATAGAATCTGAACCAGTCATTAGCATAATCATTCTATCAAAACCTATTGCCAGGCCTGCATGCGGAGGACAGCCATGCTGTAATGCTGAAATTAAGAAACCAAATTTCTCTTCTGCTTCTTTCTCATTAATATTGAGAAGCTTCAAAACAGTCTCTTGCATTAATCTATCATGTATTCTTACAGAGCCTCCTCCAAGCTCAGTACCATTTAAAACAATATCGTATGCCTCTGTTAATGCACCAAGCGGATCATTTTTTAGTTCATCTGCAGTGCAATTCGGAGCAGTAAATGGATGATGTAATGGTGTTAAATCTCCACTTTTATTTTTCTCAAACATTGGAAAATCTACTACCCAACATGGTGCCCATTCACAAGTAAGTAAATCTAGATCTTTTGCGACAAGATCCCGTAATGCAGCCAATGAATCATTCACAATATTTCTTTTTCCTGCTCCAAAGAAAATTATATCTCCTTCCTGAACTTTTAAAGTTGATAATAAAGATTCTATGATGGAATCCTCTATAAATTTTATAATTGGCGATTGAAGTCCCTCTTTTCCTTTTGAGGGGTCTTCTACTCTAATATAAGCAAGTCCTTTTGCACCATAGTTTCCAACAAACTCCGTATACTCATCTATTTGTTTTCTAGTTAATAACTTCCCATTAGGCACTTTTATCGCGGCAATTCTTGAATCTATGTCATTTGCTGGTTCATTAAAAACCTTAAAATCACATTCTTTAAACAATTCTTTTACTTCAATTAACTCTAGAGGGTTTCTTAGGTCTGGTTTATCAACACCATATTTCTCAATAGCCTCACGGTATGTAATCTCAACAAATTCTCCTAGATCAACTGACAGAGATTCTTTAAATACTTGTTTAATCATTTTAGTAATTAAGCTCATAACCTCTTTGGAATCTACGAAGGACATCTCTATGTCTAATTGTGTAAATTCTGGCTGTCGATCGGCCCTAAGATCCTCATCTCTGAAACACTTAGCGAATTGAAAATACTTTTCAAAGCCGGATGCCATAAGTGTTTGCTTAAATAATTGTGGAGACTGAGGTAAAGCAAAGAATTGACCTGGAAATGTTCTACTGGGAACTAAATAATCTCTTGCACCTTCAGGCGTTGCTTTTGTTAAAAGAGGGGTTTCGATTTCAATAAAATCTTCATTATCAAGATAGTTTCTGAGCGAGGTTGAGACTTTTGATCTTAGTCTGAGATTATCTTGCATTTCAGTCCGCCTCAAATCCAAGAATCTATATTTCAAGCGAGTCTCTTCTCCAACAGATGAATATTCATCTAATTGAAAAGGTATTGGCAAAGACGAGTTAAGAATTTCAAGATCTGAAGCAATAATCTCAACCTCTCCTGTTATTAAATTATCATTAGCTGTACCGACTGGCCTCTCGTTTACAATCCCTTTTGAGAATATTACAAATTCATTTCTACAGGTCTCAGCTAAAGAAAATGTATCTTTAGATTCTGGGTTATAGACAACTTGAACCAATCCGTGTTCATCTCTTACATCAAAAAATATTACCCCACCATGATCCCGCCTCCTATGGATCCAACCCGAGACGGTAATCTCTTGACCAATTAAATCCGTGGTAACTTGATTACATTTATGTGTTCTTTTCATTTCTTTTCAGATGGTACTTTTTTTGTTGGTGATTCCTTTTTTTCTTTAGGCTTTGGAGATGACTGAGTTTCATTATCGCTTTTAGCAATATTTTTTTTGTTTCCTGTTTTAAAGTCTGTTTCATACCATCCTGTTCCCTTTAGTCTAAATGATGGCGCTGTAGGCATTTGAATGAGATCAGGATTTTCTTTCTTAAATTCGTCCAACTCTGAAATTCGCATTTGTTTTTCAAAAATCTCATCTGTTTTTGTATTCTTAAAAATATATGTCGGCATAAACGATTACTAAATAACTAAAGTTGAATTACAGCTCAATCAGCAATTATAGCAATTTTAATTATATAGATTCTCGAAAACTAGCTATATGTTAGTATTAGCAAAGACACTTTATGAAAGCTTCACACTTAATCTTAGGCACTCAAAGAGAAAATCCTGCCGATGCAGAGATAATTAGCCATCAACTAATGATTAGGGCGGGTTTGATCAGGCAAGTTGCATCTGGAATATATAACTGGCTTCCATTAGGAAAGAAAGTACTTCAAAAAGTAGAAAATATCATTAGAAAAGGTATGGATGATGCGGGTGCACAAGAAATTTTAATGCCTATGGTCCAGCCAGCTTCGCTGTGGGAAGAATCTGGAAGAATCGATCAGTACGGACAAGAACTTCTAATATTTTTTGATCGTCACGAAAATAAATTCTGCCTTGGACCAACTCACGAAGAAATAATTACTGATTTATGTAAAAACCTCATAACAAGTTATAAACAACTGCCTGTGAATTTATATCAAATTCAAACCAAATTTCGAGATGAAATAAGACCTAGATTCGGTGTAATGAGATCAAGAGAATTCATTATGAAAGATGCGTATTCTTTTGATCTTGATAAAGAAGGTATGGATAAAAGCTACTCAAATATGAAGGAAGCATACATACAAATATTCGATGACATTGGATTAGATTATAGAATTGTCAAAGCAGATAGTGGCGCTATAGGAGGCTCTGATTCGGAAGAATTTCATGTTCTTGCAGATTCGGGAGAAGATCTTCTAGCTTTCAGCGACAAAAGTGATTATGCGATTAATGCAGAGCTGTTGGCCGAACTTCAAGAAGGACAAGATCCTGCTTCTCTGGAGGGTATGCCCAGTCCAGATGGAAAAGGTTTGTTAAAGTTAAAAAAAGGAATTGAAGTTGGACATATTTTCAAACTAGGAAGGAAATATTCTGAAGTTCTTAATCTGAGGATACAAGGCGAGGATAAAGATATATATCCTGAAATGGGATGTTACGGAATCGGCGCTTCGAGAATCGTGGCAGCCTCGATTGAACAAAATTATGATGACAAGGGAATTATATGGCCAAAATCACTAGCACCTTTTGAAGTAGCTATAGTTGAAGTTAATCAAAAGAGTAAAGAGGAAATAAAGAAAAAATGTTCAGAAATTTATCAATTACTTAAAGATAATAATATTGATGTGCTTTGGGATGATAGAGATAAAAGGCCCGGAGTTAAGTTTGCTGACATGGAAGTTACAGGAATTCCTTTCATAATAATCATCGGCGAAAGAACTTTAGAAACGGGTGAAATTGAATTGAAGGAAAGACAAGATGAGAAACCTAAATTAGTTTCTCATCAAGATCTTGTCTCAATTATTAAAGGCTAACTGATCCTTTCAATTATCATTGCGTTGGCAGTGCCTCCGCCTTCACAAATCGCTTGTAAACCAAACCTAGCTTCCCTTCTTTCTAGTTCATGCAACAAGGTAGTCATAAGTTTTGCTCCTGTTCCTCCTAATGGGTGGCCAAGAGCCATTGCTCCGCCATTGACATTTAATTTATCTAAATCAGCATTTAATTCCTTTGCCCACGCCAATGGAACTGGAGCGAATGCTTCGTTTACTTCATATAAATCAATATCTTCGATAGACATTGAGGCTTTTTCTAAAACATTTTTTGAAGCAGGTATAGGCCCAGTCAACATAATTACCGGATCATCACCTGCTAGAGCTAAAGCTACGACCTTTGCTCGTGGTTTAAGTCCAAGCTTCTCAAGACCAGCATCATTTACCAACATAACTGCAGCTGCTCCGTCACAAATCTGGCTTGATGTTCCAGCAGTTAAAACTCCTTCATCAGTTAAAGTGTTCAAACCGGATAGACTTTCTTCACTTGCATCAAATCTAATACCTTCATCTACAGTGACCATCTCTTTCTCGCCACTTGGAAGATCTCCTTCTACAGGAACTATTTCTCTGTCGAAAAAGCCACCTTCCGTTGCATTAATAGCTTTTTGATGGCTCGCCAAAGCAAAACTATCTAATTCTTCTCTCGGCATTTTCCATCGTTCAGCCATCATTTCAGCCCCAGTGAATTGACTAAATTGCACGCCTGGATATCTCTCACTAGTACCCTTGCCTCCAAAAGGTTGACCATGTCCTGCATTAAAACTATCTATGATTGCTGCCCCTATTGGTACTTGACTCATAACTTCTACACCACCTGCTATAACAATATCTTGTGTTTCAGACATAACAGCCTGCGCAGCGAAGTGAATTGCTTGCTGGGAAGAACCACATTGCCTATCAACTGTTGTGCCTGGAACAGATTCAGGTAAAGAAGAGGCTAGTACAGCTGTTCTTGCTATATTTCCTGATTGCGCTCCTGACTGACTGACACATCCAAAAATTACATCATCAATCATTTCGGGTTTTACTCCCGTTCTTTCTACTATTTCGTCAAGAACAAGTGCTCCTAGATCAGCAGGATGCCACTGACTTAGCTTTCCATTTTTCCTACCACCTGGTGTTCTTACTGCACCGACTATATATGCATTCCCCATAATATCTCCTTATTTTTCATAAAAGTGGCGACTTAATTAGTCGCCACATTTGAATCCTATAACAAAATAGGTGATTTGAGAAAGAGAAATTAATCCTCTTTATTGATGGAATCCATGACTCGCTTTTCTATCGTCTTAAGTAATTTAGGATTTTGCTCAAGAAACTCGATAGAGTTAGCCTTACCTTGTCCTATCTTTTCACCTTCGTAACTATACCAAGCTCCTGCCTTTTCTATGATATTGAGATCAGCTCCTTTATCAATTAACTCTCCCAATCTATTTATCCCTTTATTGTAAAGTATCTGAAATTCAGCCTGTTTAAAAGGTGGTGATACTTTATTTTTGACGACCTTCACTCGAGTTTCGTTGCCTACGGCCTCATCACCGTCTTTGACAGTACCGATTCTTCTTATGTCCATTCTCACTGAAGAATAAAATTTGAGGGCATTTCCTCCTGCAGTCGTTTCTGGACTACCAAACATGACTCCTATTTTATGTCTTATTTGATTGATAAATATAACCAGGGTATCTGATTTTTTCACATTTCCTGTAATCTTTCTTAGTGCCTGCGACATTAATCTTGCTTGTAGACCAACATGGTGGTCTCCCATCTCTCCTTCTATTTCGGCCTTCGGAACTAGAGCTGCTACTGAGTCAATAACCAATATATCAATGCCACCAGATGAAACCATAATATCTGCAACTTCTAGAGCCTGCTCACCAGTATCAGGTTGCGAAACTAGCAATTCATCAACATTCACCCCGAGTTTTTCAGCATAGATAGGGTCTAATGCATGCTCAGCGTCTATAAATGCGGCTGTACCACCTAATTTTTGACATTGTGCTATCACTTCGAGAGTAAGTGTTGTTTTACCAGAAGACTCAGGACCATAAATCTCTACAATTCTACCCCTGGGAAGTCCACCTATGCCTAACGCAATATCTAGTCCTAATGATCCAGTTGGAATGGCAGGAATCTTCTCATGTCTCTTCTCTCCCATGCGCATGACTGTGCCTGAGCCGAACTGTCTTTCAATTTGACCTAAAGCGCTATCGAGTTGTTTGGATTTATCTACTTCTTTTATGTCAGTCACCTTTTTATGAGCCATAATATTTCTCCGTTTAGAATATTATTGCATTATACAAAATACTGTATAAATAAACAGTATTATTTAAAATTTTAATTTAATAAGTTTATGGCCCCCTCTAGGGCTTTTAAAACTGTTCTATATCTTACTTCGTTTCTATTTCCTTCAAATAAGAATGTTTCTTTAATTTCTGCACCTTCATTAAGTTTCCAAGCTATACATACAGTTCCTACAGGCCTTTCAGAAGATCCTCCTCCTGGTCCTGCTATACCACTTATTGCAACACCAAGATTAGCCCTACTTTCACTTAGAGCTCCAGTGACCATTTCTCCCACCACTTCTTCACTTACAGCTCCAAATGACTTGAGGGATTCCTTTGTCACACCAAGAATTTTATGCTTTGAACTGTTTGAATACGTAATGAAGCTACAGCCAAACCAAGCTGAACTTCCTGCTACTGAAACTATAGATTGAGATAGTAACCCTCCAGTACAAGATTCTGCGCAAGTAAAATACATCTTATTTTCAAGAAGAAGGGCTCCCAATTGTGAGCTAAGATTTTCTAGATCAGTTAATTCCAATTTACTAAATAGTGTTCTTTATCATTAGAACAGAAATCAAATCTTTGTCTAGATGATGGTTACTCAAATATTGGTTAGCTGATAAAATGATAAGTAATGGCTTTTATTGTTGGAGATGCATGTGTTAAATGCAAGTTAACAGACTGTGTAGAAGTTTGTCCTGTTGACTGTTTCTACGAAGGTCCCAATATGTTAGTAATTAATCCTGATGAGTGCATTGACTGCGCATTATGTGAACCTGAATGTCCAATAGATGCTATTTATTCGGAAGACGAAGTTCCAGAAGATCAAATAAAATATATAGAGCTAAATGCGGAGCTCTGTATGGAGTGGCCCAATATAGTTGAACAAAAAGATCCCCTTCCTGATTCAGAACAATGGAAAGAAGTGAAAGATAAATTTGATATGATTGAACGCTAAATTTTCTTAATCTTGTTAAATAAAAAGATTAAGAGAAAACCAAGCGAACCTCCAGTTGCAACAGATAGAAAACTAAAGTCACTAGTTGTATTACTTGTTTCATTGACCCAAATAAGTGGTACGCAAAAAATCACTAACCCAAAGAAAATTGAGAGGAGTAGATGTCTTTCCTTTTCATATAGAAACTTGATGAATCTGACTGTGCTTAATAAGCCAATTATTGCTCCTGATAGGAAGATAAAAATTAGATAGAAATTTAAATCCCTAACAGCCATTAGCATAGTGGTATATGTTCCAAGTAAAAGAAGAATGAAACTACCTGATATGCCTGGAATTATTAATGCTGTAATGGCAATGAATCCTGAAAAGAATAAATACAAAAGGTTTATATCCACCAATTCCCTAGAAGGTAAAAGATATAGAAAACTGCAAATACAAATAGAAAGGGTTAATCCTATTAGAAATCGTACTGACATTTTGGGTTTCAGTGGTTCTAAAAAAGCAGAACAGAGCAAAATGCTCGACAAAAAGGATTTGAAAATTAAAGGATATTCTTCCATGAAGAGTAATATGAGGGAAGAAAAGATGAAAATTGAGGTCAACATTCCAATAATAAGTAATGTTATAAAAGTTCCATCAACTTGATCCCAAGCTTCAAAGGTTCTTTTATTCTTGAGCAAACTAATAAGGTCAAGATTAAAAGAGCTAATAGCATTTATAAGTCTCTCATATATACCCAAGATAAGAGCTAGAGTGCCTCCAGAAATACCTGGAATAACCTCTGCTACTCCCATGGCAATTCCTTTGCAGAATAGAGAGAATTTACCTTCTTTATTTATGAAACTACTCCTTTAAGCAAAGGAACGAACATAACCTCTTCGAGTTTTTCTTCTAAAAATTCGTCTTCTGAAATCCTTTTTACTAAGGTAAGAACTTGTTGTTCATTATTGCCGACAGGTAAAACTAATTTACCGCCAACAGCAAGACGCTCTTTAAGGTTATGTGGAACTTCTAAAGGAGCTGCTGCTGAAAGAATGGCATCGTATTGTTGCTGACCTAAGTTATTACCATCATCAAACTTAAAAGATACATTATTAACCTTAAGATTCTTAAGAATATTCTTAGCTTTAATTTGAAGAGGCTCAATTCTTTCAATAGTTGTAACCTTTTTTGAAAAGATAGATAAAAGATATGTTTGATAACCGCAACCTGTTCCAATTTCCAGAGTATTTTCAAGAGGAATTTCTGATAAACGCTCATCTGAAATCAGACATTCAGTCATCCTAGCTACTATGTAGGGTTGTGAGATTGTCTGCTGATAACCAATTGGTAAGGATAAATCTTCATATGCCCTTGTTGCGAGAGCTTCATCTAGAAATAAATGTCGAGGGCTATCTCTCATAGCCTCGAGTACCCTTACATCTGATATACCTTTCTCAGTCAGTCTTTCAATTAGTCTTTGCCTAGTCCTTAAGGAGGTCATGCCCTGACCTTGTAAATTTTCTTTATCTAGGCTCATTTCATTTTTAAACTAAAGCTTCCATTCGATACTTCATCAATAGTGAAACTCGGATTAATTGGGGATATAGAGACTTTACCACCCTGTAATATTGCTATGTCAGAATTCTCTTTATTCTGTGGAAATTCACCTCTATGGGTCGTCCAGTATGTTTTATTGCCTTTTATATCTTCTTCTACGCCAGGAGGAGTTCTTTCACCCCATGTCCCAACTGAAGTAATTACGTATCTAAGATCATTTGAAAATTCAATATTAGGTGTATTTATATTTAGAACAAGAGATGAATCTATCTCACCTAATTCATAATTTTGGAGAAGATCTAGAACAACATCAGCAGAGGTTTGATAATTAGGTTCCATAAAATTTTCGGAACCTGGTTGATGAAATGCAGCAGCAGATATAGCTATAGAAGGATAATCTAAGCCTCTTGCTTCTAATGCGGCACCGACTGTTCCAGAATAAAGCAGGTCCTCTCCCATATTTGCCCCAAGGTTTATTCCACTAATCACAATATCTGGTTTCCAGGGAGCTAACTCATTTATTCCAAGATATACGCAGTCTGCCGGTCTTCCACTAACAGAAAAAAAACCATTTTTTTGTTTGGTAACATGCATAGGTTTATTAGTCGTTATGGAACATCCTGCTCCGCTATTATTTTCTTCTGGAGCGACAACACAAAGTTCTGCAAAATCCTTCAACGTATCAAAAAGTACTTCGAGTCCGGGTGCATCATATCCATCATCATTTGAAAGTAGAATTTTCATTTTTTATTTTTATTACCGGTCTATTAACACAACACAGTGGCAAGATATTCCTTCTAGTTTTCCTTCAAATCCTAAATGATCAGTTGTTGTAGCTTTACAACTTATTTTGTCGATGTCTATGTTAATGAAGGAAGATAAATTTTGTCTAATTTCTTTACTGTAAGATATTAATTTAGGGACTTGCCCCACATAAGTAAGGTCAATATTTGAAATCTTGTAACCATCCATATTAAGTTTTTCTAAAACTGTAGATAGCATAGATAGGCTAGAAATATTCTTAAGTGACTGATCTTCAGAAGGAAAATAAGTTCCAAGATCACCGTATGCTGCTGCTCCCATTAAAGCATCAATTAAAGTATGAACTAAAATATCTCCATCAGAATGAGCTTCAATTGAATAATCGGATTTTATTTCAATGCCCCCTAGAGTCATTCCATTACCTGGAACTAATTTATGAGCATCATATCCATGTCCAATACGCATCTATCTAGTCCTTAGAACTCCTAATTAATTGTTCTGCCAATTGTAAATCGCCTGGGCTGGTTATTTTCATATTATTGGAAGGGCTTTCGAATAAAATTATATTCTCTTTTTTGTTGTCGAAAAGAGATGATTCGTCTGTAACCTTACTTAAATCTCCTCTATAAGATCTGTAAGCTTGAGATAATCTCTGAGATTTAAAGATTTGTGGAGTTTGTGCCTCCCAAAATAAAGATCTATCAACCGTATTATCTATGACTTTACCATCCTTTGAAGACTTTAATGTGTCTGTGCTAGGTTTTGCAAAAATCATCCCATCTGCTTTTGTAGATGAAAAAGTTTTCAAAAAGTTTTGGACATCAATTAACCGAAGACAAGGCCTAGCAGCATCATGAATCAATATATGCTCTTTATGTCCTAGCGATATCAACTTATTAAAACCTTCCCTTACAGAATCTGCTCTAGAATCCCCACCTTCGATAATTTTTATTCTTTCATCATTCTTAAATTTTTTTTCAAATATATGGGTGTTGGACAAGGCGATAATTATGCTTTTGCATTCTTTAAAACTTAAAAAAAGATCTATGGAATAATCAATGACTAACTTTCCTTCTACTGTATGAAATTGTTTTGGGGTATCTGAGTTAAAACGCAATCCTGATCCTGCGCCGGGTAATATCACTACGAATGGTTCTATCAATTTAATTTTCTTTTAATGAGTCAACAGAGGACTCTTCTTTAAAAACATAAAACTTTTCACCTTGTTTTATCATTCCAAGCTCTATTCTAGCTGCTCCCTCTAAGGCTTCCTTTCCAGAACTTAATTTTTGTTTTTCTTTAAGCAAATCTTGGTTTTGTTCCTTGATCAAATTAGTCTCTGATTCGACTAAAGCCATATCTTCTTTAAGAGTTTGTAGGTCGCTCCTACTAAAATCTCCAAACCAAAATTGATATTGAGTTAGCCCAATTATAAAACTTAATATGATAAAAGAAGCAAAGAAAATGGGTTGCGCCTTTATGATTAGAATTACTTTTTTTATCATCGAATATATATTTTAGAATCCGACTCTATCATCAATAGTCTATTATATTTAGCTACCCTATCTGATCTTGAGGGTGCTCCTGTCTTTATCTGACCTGAAGCCACTGCTACAGCTAAATCTGCAATAAATGTATCTTCAGTTTCGCCAGATCTATGAGAAATAACAGTAGTAAAATTATTATCTATAGAAGTTTTTACGGATTCAAAAGTCTCAAGAAGTGTTCCAATCTGATTTACCTTAACTAAAACTGAATTGGCAGAATTGTTTTTAATGCCTTTCTTAATTCTTTCTGGATTAGTAACAAACAAGTCATCACCGACTAGTTGAATTTGGGAACCTAATAATTCTGTAAGTTTTGTCCATCCGTCCCAATCATCTTCATCAAGCCCATCTTCAACTGAGCTAATAGGATATTTTTTACACAAGTCTTGAATGTAACCTACCATGTCAGCAGAGCTAAAATCTTTATTCATACCTGCGAGGCTATAAACTGAATCCGAATAAAATTCAGTTGCAGCTATATCCAGACACAACCCAACTTGCTCACCTGGGGAATATCCTGCCTTTTCTATTGCTATCATGATTAGGTCAAGAGCCTCTTCAGGTGATTTTATGTTTGGAGCAAAACCTCCTTCATCACCTACTGATGTATTTAGACCTTTTGAAGAGAGAATATTTTTTAGGGTATGAAAAATCTCGACTCCAGCTCTTAACGTTTCAGAAAAAGAATTGAACCCTCTTGGTTGAATCATAAATTCTTGAAAATCGATTGGATTATCTGCATGGGCTCCACCGTTAAGAATATTCATCATGGGAATTGGAAGAGAAGGTAAAATATCTGTCTCACAGAATTCTGAATATTTATTATTTAAGAATGTATAAAGAGGAATTTTATTTCCTATCGAAGCGGCTTTTGCAGATGCCATTGAAACAGCCAAGATTGCATTTGCTCCAAGATTACTTTTATTGGAAGTTCCGTCTGCATCTATCATCAGTTTGTCATTAGCTAGCAGGTCAAATATATCCTTACCTTTTAGCAAGGAGGATATTTCTGTATTGATTGCATTAACTGCACCTAAGACACCCTTGCCTAGATATCTGTTAGTATCTTTATCACGTTTCTCATTTGCTTCATGCTGACCAGTCGAAGCTCCAGAGGGTACCATCGCTAAAGCAGATATTGAGCCTTCAAGGTTAACTCTCGCTGCTACTGTTGGATTGCCTCTTGAGTCTATAACTTCAAAGCCTTCTATATTTTGTATTTTCATAGAAAAACCTTATTATGATTCCTTAATTAAGTCGTCTAAGTTCTTGACTTTATTCAGGAATTGATCGAGTTTTTGTAAAGGCAAGGCACATGGCCCATCACATAAAGCTTTCGTTGGATCAGGATGCACTTCAAGGAATAATCCAGCCAGACCGAGGGACATACCTGCTCTTGCTAAGTCTAAAACGCTAGATCCTCTTCCATCCGCTTTATCGCCCAAACCTCCTGGTTTTTGTAAAGAATGAGTAACATCAAAAATTACAGGAGAGTTGTTTTTAAGTTCAACCATTCCTAACATATCAACAACTAAATTGTTGTATCCAAAAGAGGTTCCTCGTTCGCAAATCATTATATTTTCGTTTTGAAAATGACTGCATTTTTTTAATATATTATTCATGTCTGATGGAGCAAGAAATTGACCCTTTTTTATATTTATGGGGAGAGAGGTAGCGCATGCAGCTTCAATCAAATCTGTTTGTCTACTTAAAAATGCTGGTATCTGGATTATGTCTAAAACATTTGAAGCTAATTCAGCCTCTTCTGGATTATGTATATCTGAAATAAGAGGGACTTTATAATCTTTTTTCAACTCGAGTAATTTTTTTAAACCTTTTTCAACACCAGGGCCTCGATAAGAATCTATTGAAGATCGATTGGCCTTATCATACGAAGCTTTAAAAATATAAGGTATATCATATTTTTTGGTTAGCCTTATACATTCCTCAATAACATCTTTTATGGTTTCATCATCCTCTAGAACATTTAAGCCTGCAATAAGTACAAAAGGCTTATCATTACCTACCTCTAAGTTTCCTACTTTTATAGTTTTCATTTACTTATTTTATTCTTCTTGGCAGCTTTAATAAATCCTGTAAATAGTGGATGTCCACTTCTTGGATCGGATGTGAATTCTGGATGAAATTGACAGCCAATAAACCAAGGATGTTCATCTATCTCAATAACTTCAACCAACATTTTATCTGCAGACTTTCCTACAACCTTTAATCCTTTAGAAACTAAAATATCGATAAGGTTATTATTGACCTCATATCTATGTCTATGTCTCTCTAGAATCTTACTCTTTTTATATAAAGCCCTAGTTAAAGAATTATTTTTTAGAATACACTCTTGGGAGCCTAACCTCATTGTGCCTCCTAGATCGGAATTAGAATCTCGTCTCTCTATTGAGCCCTCGGAATCTAACCATTCGCTTATAAGACCGACAACAGGATAATTAGTAGTCTTATCAAATTCAGTACTATTTGCTAACTTTAATCTCGTAACATTCCTAGCATATTCAATTACAGCTATCTGCATGCCAAGACAAATACCTAAGTAAGGTATTAATTTTGTTCTGGCATACTTAACAGCAGTAACCATACCCTCTATTCCTCTTTCTCCAAATCCTCCTGGAACAAGAATTGCATTAGATTTTCCTAGTTTCCTATGGACATTTTTTGAATCCAATTTCTCTGAATCTACATAGTCTATATCCACCTTAAGATTGTTTTTAAAGCCTCCATGTTTAAGTGCTTCATTCAAGGACTTATAAGCATCTGCAAGCTCCGTATACTTTCCAACCATGGATATTTTGACAGATTCTTTTGGTTCAAGATCTTCTTTAATTACCTTTCTCCAGTCTCTTAAATTAGGTTTCTTGGAAGAATTTAATTTGAATTTTTCTAATACTATTTCATCAACTTTTTGGTAATTTAGTTCAATAGGGATCTTATAAATCGAATCTACATCTGGCATTGAGATGACAGCATTTGGTTTTACGTTAGTGAATAATGCAATTTTCTTTCTTTCCTCTTCTTCCATTGGTTTATCAGATCTACACACCAAGATATCTGGTTGTAAGCCATGAGATAACATCTCTTTCACAGACCTTTGTGTAGGTTTTGTCTTAGTTTCCCCTGCAGATTTCAAGAACGGTAAAAGAGTTAAATGCATATATAAGGTTTGATAGGATTGAAGATCTATCTTCATCTGCCTAATGGCTTCCAAAAAAGGTTGAGATTCTATATCACCTACTGTCCCACCTATCTCAACTATTGCAACATCGGAATTCCCTGCCCCTTTTATAATTCTTTCTTTTATCTCGTCAGTTATGTGAGGAATAACTTGTACCGTACCTCCTAAATAATCACCTTTTCTTTCTTTTCTTAGAACTTCTTCATACACCTGTCCCGTAGTGAAGTTATTAGATTTAGACATCTTAGATGTAAGAAACCTTTCATAATGTCCTAAATCAAGATCAGTTTCAGATCCATCTTCAGTAACAAAAACTTCGCCATGCTGAAATGGGCTCATAGTTCCTGGATCAAGGTTTATATATGGATCTAATTTAAGAATAGTGACAGAAAGACCTCTGCTTTCTAGGACTGCTCCGAGAGAGGCAGCAGCAACACCTTTGCCAAGTGAGGAAACTACTCCACCTGTTACGAATAAAAATCTTGTTTGTTTATTTCCCATCTGAAACTCATTTGAAGCGTAATGTTGAATTGCTTCATAACGATGGGATTACAGGTTAACAAAATCCTGTATAAGGAACAATAGAAATATAATTTTAGGCAGATAAATCCAGAGGTTTCTCTAACTCAGCCCAAGATATATCACCATCAGGGTCATGGCTTTCGAATTCGAGTACACCTAGTTTATCGTAAAGAGGTCTTACCTTGTCTGTGAGTAAGCCTATCCTTGAGAGGTTAGGTACAACTCTAGAGAATAGAAGCCTCTGAAATTCAGAAGCGAAACCTGCATTATTTGAAAATTCTCTAGCTTCGTCTTCATCCCAGCCAAATTTTCTAAACACATCTGTAGGAAAGAGTCTCTCCTTGCTTATAACACAAGCTTCATAAGCGAACATAGCTCTATCTTCTTTTTCTTCATCAGAAAGATTTTCGATGAAGTCTTCGAGGTAATTCACCCCGAAAGTTACATGTCTAGCTTCGTCCCTGATAATCAAATGCAGAATATCCTTCAATACTGGATCTGGAGTAACTGCTTTGGCAGTATTGAAAGCAGCTAGGGCCAAGCCTTCAATAATAATCTGCATTCCTATGAGTTTAAGGTCCCATCTCTCGTCTGTTAGAATCTTATCCAGCAGGCTTTTTAAGCCGGCCCCAACAGGATACATAAGCTTAGATCTATTTTGAATATACTTTGTAAAAGCTTCTACATGCCTTGCCTCATCAAACGCCTGTGAGGCTGCGTAAAGTTTTGCTTGATAGGTAGGCGCACATGATACCAACTGAGAAGCTACTAGAAGTGCTCCTTGTTCTCCATGTAAAAATTGACTAAATTGACTAGCACCTCTATGTCTTAAGAACTCTCTCTTCTCTTCTTGACTCAATTTTTTGTATGGAGGATATTCATCCCAAAACATGGGTGGTATTTCATCAGACACAACCATGGGTCTATCCCAATCTATGTCCATAGATACATTCCAATTGAGCTTCTTTCCTAGTTCATAAAGCTTAGCTATGCGATTATCTTGTACCGTGTAATCCCAATTATAGGTTCCTGTTAGTGGAGTTTTAAATATCTCAGCAATATCTTCAACTTCTTCAGAACTTAAAACTGGTTCAATGTCTTCATAATCTCTAATTTTTCTGGGTGTTTCTTCTGTATATTTAATTTTCATCTCAAGTAAAAAATTTAATTTTGGTAGGCTTGTTAAAGATTATACATTAACTTTTAAAAGGTATTTTGAAATATGCCCTTTAGATATTTATGCTGCTATTTTACGAAGGGAAAGGATCGTCGTTCTCATCATAGTATTGAGGTGGAAATCTATCGCTCCTTGCCAAATTTTGAAACGTGGCTGTATTTTCAACGAAGGCTACTTGTACTGCCTTTGTTGGACCATTTCTCTGTTTAGCTATATTTACTTCAGCCTTACCTTTACTCTCTAAGTCGGATGGATCGTAGTAGGAGTGTCGATAAAGAAATGCAATCACATCAGCGTCTTGCTCTATAGCACCTGAGTCTCTCAGATCGGCTAGAATTGGCCTTTTATTTGGTCTAGTTTCGACGGCTCTGTTAAGCTGTGATAAAGCTATAACTGGAACATTCAATTCTTTAGCTAATGCCTTTAGAGAGCGGCTTATCTCACTAATCTCTGCGACCCTGTTATCTCCCCTTCCAGGTATTTGCATAAGTTGTAGGTAGTCAATTACAATCATAGCAAGGTCATCATTCTCTCTCTTTACCCTTCTTGCTCTGGCTCTTATTTCAGATGGAGATAATGCTGGAGTATCATCAAGCAAAATATGTTTCTGACTCAAGACTGTAAGAGCTTTATCGATGCCCTCCCAATCTTGGTCTTCTAATTGGCCTCTCATTAACCTTTGTAGATCGATATTCGAAATGCTTGAAATAAATCTTCTTACAACTTGCTCAGAAGACATTTCCATGCTGAATAATAAAACTGTCTGATCAGTTTGACGAGCAACATTCTCAGCGATATTAAAAGCAAATGCTGTTTTACCCATGGATGGTCTTCCTGCAATAATAATCAGGTCAGACTTTTGAAAGCCAAGAGTTACTTCATCTATTTCGGTAAAGCCGGTACTAGCTCCCACTAAGGAATTACCACTTTCGGATGATTCTTGAATATCTGTATAAACTTGCCCCAGGAGCTCTTTAACTTCTTTAGGGCCAACAGATCGATTTAAGTCATCTCTTAAGCTTAATATCTTTTCCTCTGCCTCATCAATAATCCTATCACTACCGGATGCATCTGATTCTTTTGCAATTTTTGAAATATTGTCAGCTGCTATTATTAAACGTCTTAAATTTGATCTCTGCTTAATTATATCTGCGTAGCTTTGAATATTAGCTACGCTAGGTGTTTCTCTCGCTAACAACGTAAGATAATCCTTACCACCTGAATTTATTAACTTAGGGAGATCTCCATTGCCTTCAATAGCTTCTTGAACTGTTATTACATCGACGGGTTTACCTTCGTCTTGAAGGTTATTGATTGTTCTATAAATTAGCTTATGTTCTTCTTTATGAAAATCATCCTCTTTGACTAAGTCAGAAATAATATCCCAAGTCTCATTCTTAAGCATGATGCCTCCGAGAACAGCTTTTTCTGCTTCGGTTGAGTAAGGTAATTCTCTACTTGATAAATTTTCTGAAGCCATATTCCTTTTTTTGAAAAGGAATCAATTCTCCCATTGGAAGAGGTTCAAGACAAGTTACTTTTTAAGTTTCTTGACTGGCAATTATTTTAACAGTGATAGGTGCTATCACTTCTGGATGTAACTCGACATCAATTGAATACTCACCAACCTCTTTTAGGACTCCCTCAGGTAATCTGACAGCACTTTTTTCAACTTGGTGACCTTTCTCAACTAGAACATCTGCGATCTCTCTAGTGCCAACTGAGCCATATAGAGTGCCTTCTTCAGATACTTCTGCAGTTATTTCAATAACTAACGATTCCATACCTGATGCAAGTTTTGTAGCTAAATCCTTTCTTTCAGCTTCCGCTGAAAGTAGTGCTTCTTTTCTCTTCTCGTATTCTGCCTTATTCTCTTCATCCGCCCTTACAGCTTTTCCATTAGGTATAAGAAAATTTCTACCATAACCTGCTTTTACATTTACTAGATCACCAGGATCTCCTAATTGAGCTACTTTTTCTAATAATATTACTTCCATGGCTTAATTATAATGAGAATCTGTATAAGGAATGAGTGCAAGATGTCTTGCTCTTTTGACAGCCTTGTTAAGTTGTCTTTGATACTTCGCCGAAGTTCCGGTCATTCTAGCAGGTATAATCTTGCCAGTTTCGGTTATGTATTCCTTAAGAAGTTTTATATCTTTAAAGTCTATTTCTTCGATGCCAAGGGTAGTAAACTTGCAGAACTTAGGTCTATTATCGAAGTCACTTTTTCGTTTGAAATTTTTCTTTTGCTTCTTTGCCATTACGCTTCCTCTTTACTTTCTTCGGTTGATGATTCATCTAATTTTTTAGACGTTTCTTTTGGCTTTTCAATTTTATTCGAAGCTGCTCGTGCCTCTTGGTCGACGGCCTTATTTGCGGCTTCCCTGGCTTCCTGGTAAGAATCTTTCTCATTATCCTCTTTGGTTTGAGCAAGCAGGGCAGAAGGTTCACTGTGAGCCTTCTTAGTGCTTAAGACGATATTTCTTATTATTGAATCATTAAACTTAAACGAATTCTTTATCTCATCAATTGCTTCTTGGTTACATTCCACATTTAAGAGTCCATAACTTGCTTTAAATTGATCTTGAATGGGATAAGCTAGTTTTCTATTTCCTATATTTTCAGAACGATGAACATTTCCACCAGAGTCTTTTATAAGCTTATCAAGCTTGGAGATTATGGAAGAGGTTTGATCAGACTGATCAGGATGCACTAGGAATACTATTTCGTAATTTCTCATTATTTTCCTCTTGGTTTATAGCTCCCATATTAATATGTGGAGCAAGGAGCCGGCATTTTATTTGGAAGTAATATTATTTGCAAGACAAATGAAGGACTTTAATAATTAATTCATCGAAGTCTATGCCTTCGTAAGACGCAGCCTTAGGAAAAAGACTTGTCTCGGTCAATCCAGGGACAGTATTAACTTCTATTATCTGAAAATTACCTTCATTATCTTCAATGAAATCAACCCTTCCCCATTTACTGCAACCAAGTGAAGAAAACGCATGCCACGCATAATCTTTAATTTCATTCAGTTTATCGACTGAAAGGTCAGCTTTTATATACTCCGTACCTTTATTATTATACTTAGAATCAAAATCATAAAAATCTCCAGATGGCTTGATATGAATTGGATGAAATACATCGTCTCCAAGTATCGATACAGTAAGTTCTCTGCCTTCAACAAATGCCTCTACTAAGATTGAAGAATCAAACTTAGAAGCTTCTAGCATAGCTTTTTCTAGAGTACCATTATCCGGTCTAACGATAGTTATACCAAAGCTCGAGCCTTCATTCGCGGGCTTAACTACAAAAGTCTTATCTAATGCAGTGATATCATTTTCTCCAGAAAGATGCGGAGTTAATTTCATCTCAGGTTTGCCGACATTTACAATTTCAACAAAATCTGGGGTAGGTAATAACAAATCTCTCCAAATTTTCTTTGATTCAATCTTATTTAAAGAAGTTTTACATGAAAGGGTATCGCTACCTGTGTATTTGATATTCTTTGATTCGAGAATCTCTTGAATGAAGCCATCTTCTCCCCCTCTTCCATGCAAGGCTATAAAAGCAAGGTCGTAATCAGTAGATAAAAGTTTAGCTTCTTCTTCAGAGGTTAAATCATACTCAGTAAAACTTATACCATTTCTATTTAAAGCTCCTGCTACTGCTGTTCCAGAATTAATTGATATATTTCTTTCAGCCGACCATCCTCCATACAATAGTAATATTTTTTGTTCTTGAAGAATTGCAATAGGTTCCATTTTATTTAAATTCCTCAAATATACTTTGGCTAATGGAGGATATGTCACCCGCACCCTGGAAAACAAAGATTGTATCTTTAGCTAAATCTTTATCATATTCTTTAGCAACTTCATTGCTATTCAATAACTTTACATTATCAAAACCTGATCTAATCAAAGAACTTTGTATGTTTGAACTATTGATACCTTCTATTGGATTTTCTCCAGCAGAATAAATATCCAAAAGAAATAACTCATCTACATGGCTTAAAACTTCAATAAATTCTTCATATAAATCTTTAGTTCTTGTAAATCTATGGGGTTGAAAAACCATTCTCAGCTCAAAGTCAGGAAAAGAAGCTCTTATTGCCTGAATGGTTTTTTTAATTTCAGTTGGATGATGTCCATAATCATCGATGTAAAGGCAGGTACTACTTCCAATTTTCTTCTCACCTAATATTTGCATCCGTCTATCTATTCCCATGAAGCTAGACAGAGAATCCTGAATGACTGTAACTGCTATCCCTTCTTGTAAACATAATACAATCGCTGCAGCTGCATTAAGAACGTTATGCTTCCCTAGCATATTAAGCTTAAAGTCAAATGAATCGGTATCTGAAGTTAATTTAAAGTAAGAATTCCTTCCGTCTGTTCTGTAACTTGATAGCACATAATCATTTGAAGATTCAAAACCATAACTAATATGAGGTCTTTGGAAGTTGATCTTCAACTCTTTCACAACAGCGTCATCACCACAAACAATGGATACTCCATTAAACGGCAGTTTTTTTATAAATTCCAAGAAAGCTTTTTTTAGATTATCAAAACTACCATCATAATTAACCAAGTGGTCTGGCTCTATATTCGTAACTACGGACACAGAAGGCTGCAGGAGCAAAAAAGACCTATCACTTTCATCTGCTTCAACAATTAAATAATCTCCTTCTCCTAACTGTGCATTGGAGTTGAAGCTATTGATTATTCCACCATTAATAAAAGTTGGATCAAGATTAGCACTAGTCATTATAGATGCTACCAAACTTGTAGTAGTCGTTTTGCCATGCGTACCGGCTATAGCTATTCCTCTTTTATTGTTCATCAAACTTGATAACATTTCTGCCCTTGCTAAAACTGGAATTAACTGTTCCTTGGCAGAGACTAATTCAGGATTATCATCAGATATAGCGCTAGATATAACCACCATTTCAACATCTTTTAGGTTATTTGGATTATGATCATAGCTAATACTTATGCCTAACTTCTCAAGCCTATCAGTATTTGATGAAGAAACACTATCTGAGCCCGATACCTTGTAACCAAGATTATTTAGTACTTCTGCTATTCCGCTCATACCGCTGCCACCAATACCTATAAAATGGATATTGCTAAGTTTATATTGTGAGGGATTCATTAATAGATTTATAAATATTCTTGGAGGCAAACTTAGGAAAAACTTTAGAAGCAGAGTATGCCATTGAATGTAATCTATTATGGTCGCTTTCCAAATTAATTAACAGCTCTAGTAGTCGAATAGAATTGGAGACATCAGAATCGATAATCTCAGCTGCACCTCTATTTTTTAGATATTGGGCATTTATGTTTTGATGATTTTCTGAAGACCAAGGTAAAGGTAAAAGTATAGAAGGTTTCTGAACTGAGCAAATTTCACTAACGGTCATTGCACCAGAGCGAGAAATAACTATATCGCAGAATTGATAGGCTTCAGCTATATTTTCTAAAAATTCCTTAATAACAAATTCATTACCAGATTCAGTATAAGCATCCTTCAATTCTGCTGAGGTTAACTTTCCTACCTGATGAATAAAAGACCAATGAGAAGGTACCTTTTTAGTCAATAAAATATTTATCAAGATATCATTGATTTGTTTTGAACCTTGGCTGCCTCCTAAAATTAAAATATTAAATTTTGTTTCATTAGATTTATTTACGGGAGATATATTTAATATATCCTCACGAATTGGGTTCCCAACGCACTTTACCTTATTTGTTAGATTATTAAATGTGTCTGGAAAAGCTTCAAAGGTAATTTTAGATCTTTTGTGTAATATTCTATTAGTTAGTCCTGGAACACTATTCTGCTCATGAATGAATAATGGACAGAACAAAGAACCTATCAAACCAGGAGCAAGAGTAAGATAACCTCCTGTTGTTATGATAATGTCAGGTTTAATTCTACTTATTAAGAAAAAACTTCTGATTAGGGCCGCAAAAACAAAGAAAATAGAAATTAATTTTGCAAAAAAATTTTTGCCAAGAAAACCTCGAGCATTAATTGGGTAAAATGAGAAATCTTCGCTTAAGGCTAAGTTTTCTTCCAAACTATTTTTCTTTCCTATCCAGTAGATAGTATTACCATCCTCTTGAAATTCATTTGCAATACTTAAGGCTGGATACACATGACCACCTGTTCCGCCGGCGATTATCAGAATATTCATCAGAATTGTGCTCGTCGTTTAATCATTGGTATTGGCATTGAATTTTTATTTTCATAATCTATTCTCAAAATCAGTCCAATCATTAGACAAACAATTATTAGATTAGTGCCTCCGCCGCTGATTAAAGGTAAGGTCAATCCTTTTGTAGGCAAAAGACCTGAAGAAACTCCTACATTTATAAAGGTATGCAATCCTAGCAGGAGACCTACTCCAAAGGAGAAATAGAAACCAAAGAAGTTCTTTTTTAATAATGACTCCCTTCCAATAAAAAAGATCCTAAATGACAATCCAAAAAGCAATGAAATAATAGCAAAACCTCCCAATATTCCCATTTCTTCAACTATTACGGAAAATATAAAGTCCGTATGAGCATCAGGGAGGTAACCCATTTTCATTAAACCTTGTCCCAGTCCAACTCCAAACCAATCCCCCCTTCCAATAGACATAAGTGATAAGGTTAATTGATAACCACTTCCCCAAGGGTCACTCCAAGGATCGATGAAAGATATTATCCTTTCCCATCTCCATGGTACAAAAATAATCATCATCGTAATAGCGATAACACCAAGCAGAGCTACAACCAGGAATTGTTGAATTTTTACTCCAGCCACAAATAAGACTCCTAACACGGATATAAATATTACTGCCGAGGAACCTAAATCAGGCTGAATAAGAATAATAGAAATAATACTTACAATTATTAGTGCAGGCCTAAAAAATCCTAGCCAGTGCGTTTGTATTTCTTTTATTCTTCTTACTGAGTAGCATGAAATATATAGGATACTCAGGAATTTCATTATTTCTGAAGGTTGTAGACCAAATCCAGCTATCCTAATCCACCTATTTGCACCATTGACTTCAATACCTATCCCAGGAATAAAAACTAAAAAAAGCAATAAAATACCAAAAGTTATGAACAATCGATCGTAAGATGACCAAAAATTCAAAGGTACAAAAAAACATGTGAAAAGACCGATTATGCCAAGGATAAAATAAAAAAACTGTCTATTAAAAATAGCAGACGGATTACCATAAATAGAATCAGAAAAATGTGCCGAAGCTGAAGAAAGTATTAATAATCCGAAAAACCCAAGCACTAAGAACAATGTAACCAAAACAAAATCTAGTTTAGAAAAGTCAAAATCCTTAATAAAATTGAATTTATTCATCGTTTAAGTCTTTTATTAAGCGTTTGAAGGTTTCTCCTCTATCTTTGTAATCTTTAAACATATCCAAACTTGAGCAAGCCGGAGAAAATAAAACACAATCATCATCTTTACTAAATTTTACTGCCTCTATTAGAGCCTGCTTTAAATCTTGAACAATCATGCAATGGGCATATTGTTTTAAAGTATTAAAAATTAATTCTTTATCTTTACCAAAGATAAAGACCTTTTTTAGACTTTTTATTTCTTGCAGTTCTTTTGAAGCAATTTCTTGTCCTTTTAAATCACCCCCGCATATTAAATATATATCCCCAATCTTTTCTAATTCATTTGCAGCACTTATAGCTTTCAACGTAGCATCTAAATTTGTTGCCTTAGAGTCATTTATAAAATTTACTCCTCCAACCATCTCTAAATGCTCAAATCTGTGCGGAAATTTTTTAAATTGATCGAAAGCTTTTTCTAGTTCTGCGAACAAATTTATATTCCCTAGAGAACTTTTTCTAAATCTTTCTATAAGAGCCTCTAAAACTGCAACACTTGCCTTTAGATTTTCAATATCATGGCTAGGCCAATCATTAAATATTGATGATTCAGCAAGTTCATTAGGCAATATGATTGTCTTGTAATTTAAGAATGTTTTAGAAAAAAGATTTCTATCATTATAAGAAATATTTATATCAGCATTTTTTAATACGGAGTTTTTTACGTTCCTATAATCTTCAATATCTGCATGTTTATCTAAATGATCCTCTTCTATGTTCAATAATAAACCTATATCAAACTCAACTTCATTTAAAAGTTCTAATTGGAAGCTCGAAACTTCGATGATTGATACGTCAATATCATTGTCAATATAATTAAGGACAGGCTTGCCTATGTTTCCTATGGAAACTATTTTTAAATCCGAAAAAACTGACCTAAGTAAAGTCTCTAAAATCTGGCAGGTAGAAGTTTTACCATTTGTACCTGTAATTAGTATTTTTATACTCTTATTTATTTTTAAAAACTCTTCAATGTCTGAAGAAATATTAATCTTATGCTTGGAAGCAAGAGATAAGGCCTTATGTTGATTAGGTATGCCTGGACTAGAATAAACATCAGATACTTTACTAAATAATTCACTGTTTATTTGAGGATTAACATGAACTTTAATTCCAAATCTACCAATCTCACGAAGGCTCGGATTCTCCTCCCAATCTTCTATTAGATAAATCTCATTATATTTTTTTGAAAGATAATTTAAGATTGATTGACCTGTCATTCCAAAGCCAAGAACTAAAGGTATCCTTTTCTGCACTTGATTTATCTTAGTCTAAGTAAAGCTAAACCTAGTAAGACAAGCATAAACGTAATAATCCAGAACCTAACAATTACTCGTGGCTCGGGCCAACCTTTTAACTCATAGTGGTGATGTAAAGGTGCCATATTAAAAACTCTCTTACCAGTTAACTTAAACGAAGTAACTTGAACGATAACTGATAGTGCCTCAATAACAAAAAGTCCGCCCATGACTAGCAAGACATATTCGTGCCTTATAATAACGGTAACTATTCCTAATGCAGCTCCAAGCGATAAAGACCCTACATCTCCCATAAATACTTGAGCAGGATAAGTATTAAACCAAAGGAACCCAATCCCAGAACCCACTAAAGCACCGCAAAATACAATCATTTCACCCGTACCTGGTAAATAAGGAATATTTAAAAAATCTGAATATATGGCATTTCCAGCTAAATAACCAATAATTCCAAGACCTGCTGCGACCATAACGCATGGAAGAATGGCCAATCCATCTAAACCATCAGTTAGATTAACCGCATTACTAGTCCCTATTACTACAAAATATGACAAAACAATAAAACCTGCGCCTAGAGGAATGGAAATATCCTTAAAGAACGGAACTATCAAACTTGTTTCAGAAATATTTTCTTGAGTAATATAAAGATAAGAACAAGCCAAAATAGTTATAACAGACTGCCAAAAAATTTTATTTAATGGTGACAAGCCGTCACTGGATTGATGTTTTATTTTTAAGCGATCATCAATCCATCCTAGAACGCCAAAAGACATAGCTGTTAAAAAGGCAACCCATAGATATCGGTTTTCCAGGTCCCCCCATAAGACTACACTTAAAAATATAGAACTTAGGATCAAAGTACCGCCCATTGTAGGTGTGCCCTGTTTTGATAAATGGCTATCAGGGCCTTCCTCTCGTATAACTTGTCCTACCTGAATATCTTTCATCTTATTGATGAATTTTGGTCCTAATATCAGAGAAAATAAGAGAGAAGTTAATGTAGCAAGAATTGCTCTTGTAGAAAGAAATTCTACAACTCGAAAAGGTCCGAAAAATTCAGATAAGTATTCAAATAAAGGTAGTAACATTATTTTTTTAGTTTATCGGCTAATAAATCCATTCTTGTTGATCTAGAGCCTTTCACTAATAATATAGTTTTCTTATCGATTATAGAAATTAAGTGAGAATAAAGATCATCTTGATTTTCAAAAATAGATAAATCTTTTTTTTCATTTGGACTGCATGTTGACCATTCATCTCCTATGCAGAAGATCTGATCAACCCTTTCGCTTATGTATTCATACATTTCTTGATGAATTTTTTGAGAATCTGAACCTAATTCTTTCATATCCCCTAGGATACAAACCTTTTTTCTTTTAAGGCCTTCAAGTGAATCAACAGCATTTTTCAATGAAGCAGGATTTGAATTATAAGAATCATCAATTAATATTGAACCCTTCAAGGAATTAGAAATAGCCAATCTCCTTTCAGGAAGATCTATAAATTTTAATCTTTTTTTGATATTGCTAAGTGGACATCCACAGTATATTGCAGCTGCAACCGATAATGCTGCATTCAAGGGACTATGACGACTCGCTCCATTTATAAAAAATTTTTCTTTTTTACCATCAAACCTTAAGTAAAAATTGGTGAAATTATTGATAATATCTATTTCTATATCTGAAACTTTAAAGTCAGAATTCTCTTGAAAACCGAAAGTTATTATTTCTTTTGCATTGGTTTTTTTTGACCAAAAATCAAAAAAGACAGAATCTTTAGGTAAGACCGCAACTCCATTATCATTATAAAAATTAAGAATATTACCTTTTTCTCTTGCAATTGACTCAGTATCTCTTAGACCATCGAGATGCCCAATAGAAACATTAGTTATTGCAGCTATATCTGGTTTTACTTGATTATTCAAAATTGCAATCTCTCCCGACTCACTAGTGCCCATTTCAATCACTGAAAAATCATGTACATTTTTTAAACTAAGGAGAGTATAAGGAACTCCTATCTGATTATTTTTATTGCCTAAAGTTTTATGACAAGACTTGCCATCATTTAATAGATTAGAGAGTATTTGTTTTGTCGAAGTTTTGCCATTAGTTCCAGTAATGCCTATTACCTTACCTGAGAATTTACTGCGATTATACTTCGCGACTCTTTCCATGAATTCGTAGGTACTTGCAACGACTATGTTTGGTATGTCCTGTTCGATCTGATTATTAGAGATTATACCTACTGCACCTTTGTTTATAGCCTCAGGAATAAATTGAGCCCCATCATAATTCTTTCCTTCTAGTGCAATATAAAGGTCATTTTGTTTGAGTGTTCTGCTGTCGATACTAAAACTATCAATACTGGTTACTTCTCCAAAGAGCTGACCTTCTGATATTTCTGCTAGTTTAGATAGATTCATTTATTCGAAAATTTTATAAAGAATTGATAATATTTTTATCATTTAACTCATATAAATTACCATTAACTTCTTGGTAGTTCTCATGACCCTTTCCTGCAATTAATAAAACACCATTGATATGGTTTCTTTCCATTTCTAAGATAGATGATTCTATTGCATCCTTTCTATCTAAATTTATAGATATTTGTTCCATTTCTTTTATTTCAGAAAGGATGTCATTAATTATATCCATTTCATCTTCATCTCTTGGATTATCATTGGTTAATACTACGTGATTTGAATATTTTTGAGCAATCTTACCCATTAGAGGTCTCTTATCTTTATCTCTATTTCCTCCACACCCAAAAAGACACCAAATAGGCTCTTTATGCATGTTATTCAATTCTTTCAGTGTGCACTCCAAAGCTTCAGGTGTATGTGCATAATCTATATAAATAACTTGCTGATTTTTAATTATTCTTTCAAGCCTTCCTTGAGGTAGAACTATATCTTTTGCTATTTTCGATATCTCAGAAAGCTTTACTCCTTCCAAGATCAAAACAGCCATTGAGCATATAATGTTTGAAGCAAGATATCTTGAGAATGTTTTTAGTTCAAAAGTAAGATTTTTCTCGAATGCTTTTAAATTAACCTTCAATCCAATTGGTGATTTCTCAAATGAAGCATGAAAATCAGCATTTTCTTTTATAGATATGCTGTAAGTTTCCTTATTATTTTTTAAAAGTTTTGAATAAAGTTTTTTGCCGAAAGAACTATCTATGCAGACTATATTTTTTTTTGGATTTAAATCTAAAAATAATTTTTCTTTAGCTGATTGATAACTTTGTATATCTCCGTGATAATCTAAATGGTCATGAGAAAAGCTAGTCAATATAGCGTAATCGATATCAAGGCCTATAAGTCTATCCTGTTCTAAGCCATGAGAAGATGCCTCCATAGCGATGTAGATAGCATCAGATTCTAATGAATCTTTAATATTTTTATGTATTTTGATGGCATCAGGAGTGGTTAGATCTGATTTCTCTAATATTAATCCATCTTTAGAAAAATTGATCGTACTCATAAAGCCTGATTTATAGCCTAGTAAATTACTCATATTTGCAAAAGTTTCAACAGAGGTAGTTTTTCCGTTTGTACCAGTAACACATATGGATTTTATTTTTGAACTTGGAGAGTTATAAAACCTTGATGCAAAAATACCAATATATTTTTTAAGTTCTTCAAAATAAATAACTCTTTCCGTATATTTTTGGTAGGTATCCGAAATGATAAGCGAGGCTCCATTTGATAGAGCTGAGGAAATAAAATCACTACCGTCCTTATCATGACCCTTTATTGCAAAGAATAGACCTCCCTCTTTTACCTCTCTGCTATCTAAGTGGATACTTCTAATCTTAATATCTCTAAAATTTTCTAGATCTTTCAGTTCTTGTAAGAAATTTGAAGAATACATTTATATTTTTAGATCTTGTAACATAAATATCTGCTGCATTAATCTTGAAAATACAGGAGCAGAGACCCTACCACCTGAATAGTCTTCTCCAGATAAACCATTGAGTACAACAACAGCAAGATATTCAGGTTCATCATGAGGCACAAATCCGGCAAATGTTGCCGAGTAAGTAGTTTCTTCTTCTAGACTCTCTTTCGCAGTTCCAGTTTTACCTGCAACTATCTTCTCTTGCAGCCTTGCCTTAGAGGCAGTTCCGTTAGAGGAGTTTACGGTCTCAACTAGCATATCTAGAACAATATCATTAGTTTCCTTTTGTAAGACTTTTTCATGCAGGGGTTCATCAAAACTATGATCTTTAAATAAATTTAGCTCAATGAAGTTTCCTTCATTTGCAAATACTGAGTATGCTTGTGCAATTTGGAGTGCAGACAAGGTCATTCCATACCCGTAACAAGAGCTCACTTTATCTCTCAACGTAAATTGAGATGAATGTGGAAGGAAACCCTCTCTAGCAGGAAGCATAATTGAAGTAGGATAACGCCCAATACCAAACTTTTTATAATAATTTGTGAGGTGCTCTATGTCTTGGTATTGACATAACTTTACCATTCCGACATTACTAGAAAGGGAAATAATTTGAGAAAGGCTGAGTGCTCCGTAATCCTTAAAATCACTTGTTTTGAAGCCTTCATACTCTATCCAACCAGGCGAGGTGTCGATTTTAGAAGTTTTGGGTAGATAATCTGATTCTAATATAGCAGACATTGCAAGCGGCTTTAAAACTGAACCAGGTTCAAATATATCTATTGTTGCTCGATTTCTCAATTTAGACATATCCATTAAATTTTTTCTATTAGAAGGATCAAAAGAAGGATAATTTACTAATCCTAATATATCACCTGACTTTGGCTCTATAACAACTATAGATCCTGCCTTCGCATTATTTTCTTTTATTGCCTCACTTAATTGATGGTAAGCAATGGACTGAATATTGATATCAATAGTTAATATGATATTTTTACCAGAAACAGCTTCAATCCTTTTTCCTTCAAGCTTAGTATTTTTTGCTCCCTTAATACCTTCAAAGCTTCCCTCTTCACCACGCAGTTCGTTATCAAAGATTAATTCAACTCCCTGAATACCTTTTCTATCGATATCAGTTAGGCCAACAACATGTGATGTTATATTTCTCTCAGGATAACTCCTTCTTAAATTTTCTCTGAAATA
>ERZ802830.706-NODE-706-length-33132-cov-14.0542_pt1 | contig 33132 bp, 27 predicted proteins | sample MGYA00345654_ERZ802830 | MGnify/ENA primary metagenome ERZ802830 (study PRJEB30503, sample SAMEA104212375) | marine metagenome | biome: Westerlies Biome; feature: [SRF] surface water layer (ENVO:00010504) within the epipelagic zone...; material: water... | reverse complement strand
ATTTTGCAGAGGATTTTTTTAGCAGAGACCTTTTGATGATGAAAGCCATTACCCAGCTCGATCCGTAAATTTTTAGTACCCACGCCATTGTTGGCGGCGACTATTGTTTTGCCTTTATCTCCTGCTGTACATCCATACTGCCGACGGTATTTCGTACATCTCGGGCAATCCAGACAAGCCAGCAAGCGAAGGCAGCTACCACCGGTGCGATTGGCAAAATGGCTACTGCAGCAAGCCAGAAAGCGAAAAAGACTATCCAGCGTCTGAACGCAGCAGCGAACCGCTTTGGAGGCGATGGCACGCCGGGAGAATATACAAAGGACTTGACCCCTAGAAACCAACCGTTTGCAATTAGTGCGGCGATAAATACCGGGCGCGGTGGCGGCGCGCTATCGATCTCTGGCTGGTCATCGTGGGCTGCATCTCCCGCTGCATCTCCGGCAGTGAGAGACTCTTGAATCTCATTCCATGCGTACTTTGCAGTCGGCCTCGCCAAGGTGCCGTTTAAATTTTCTTCAGAAGGCACAGAGCGCCAGCGATACAGTATCCGGCCCGAATTTGTTAGCGCGAGAACGCCGGGTTGGAAGTAACCCTTCGGGTGCTCTACCTTCCAATCCGCCCCGCGTTGCAAGAACTCCAGATCGCCCTTGTTGGCATAGAGCGTAAGCCAATCCCGTTCACTGCATGTCTTGGGTATTTCTTGGTGTGGGTCGCCGACATTTTCAAAGTTCAGTTCCCAGTGCTCGTGCGCTTGGTTGGCCAGATTCTGCGGCTCGCTGGTAATGGCGTAAATCTCCCCGCCTGCAGCGCGTATTTCCGCGACAACCCCTGTATCGACGTAGCTCCGTAACTCGGAGCGACAGGGGGGTCACCAAAAACCTCGGTAAAAAAGCAGGACGACAAACGGGTGTTGCGATAGCGTTCTATCGATCCAAGCGGCGCGCACGCCCGGTGGTGGGTCAAGATCAGCTTGGAGCTTATCAGCTTGTGGCGTTGCGATGCGCTCCGCCGGCTCGACTACCCAAGCATCGGTCGAACCTGTAACTCGGAAGGAGCGTTGTTCGCAGCGGTCGCCACCGCACAGGATTAGTTTTAGCTCATCCGATCCACTCAGTGCTTCATGAGGATCGAGAATGCCGGTCACTTTGAAGATATCTTCAGCGGATTCGGTTGACTGATTGAACCACGTAACCGCTGCGGCAACGCGCGGCGCCAGCTTATCGGGAATTGTCTCGCTAACCTGAGGCACTCTTTTTCCCCCTGCAAAAAACAGAAACGCGTAGCTGTAGGATAAAAGGGTATGTAAGCATGGTTGGGTACGGCGGGTCTACTTCGGTTCGTAGCGCGACGCGCATTTGGCTAGAGGATTTGACTCGCTTTGTGTTGGTCGGCTCCACAAAGACGTTGCAGTCCATTTCTCACCGGCTGATTAAGCTGCCCGCTGCTGTTTAGGATATATGTGTAGGGACGTTTGCTCATCAATGCCGCTTTGTAAGGCGCGCGACACCCTGTTGTTAAGCCGAGTGGGAAATAGGTCATGGCTGAGGCGCTCATGGCGCTAATTCGCCAGTGGTGACCCAAGCTTTATGACGTTATGGTTAGGTCGGGAGACGGAGGATGTGATGACAAGACAACATGAACAAAATTCGGTAACGGAAGCGGCTTCGAATACACACATGACGCGTAGCGAGGTGATTACCGGGCTGGGCCTCGAAAAGTATGTTATGCAACTGGAAGTCGACGGACTCTGTGTCGTGCCGCCAGAAGTGCACGGGGTTCCTATGAGTGTATTCGACGATATGGTGGACTTTATTCTCGCCAAGTCTGAAGCACTTGTCGGCTGCAAATTCAGCCTCGAGCGCGGACCCCATGCAGAGGTGTCTTTCAGTGGCAGAAAGGGGCGCACGAGTCTGGCTGAAGATCCTGCGAAAATTACTCAATTTTTGATTCAGCAGCTGAGTAGTGAAAAACGGATGTTTCGGGATTTGGCAATTAATACTGTAGTGGTTGCTTTGATGCGGCATATGATTGGGGCCAACGCGACGCGCTTCTCGAGCAATAATTCATTTGTTAAGTGGTGCGGCGATTTCGGCTACGGTCCATCTCTTGGTTTGCACGCCGATCAAACTGCGGTGCCCTTACCCTGGGGCCGAACAGCCCTCACCGCGAATACGAATTGGTGTTTGACGGATTACACCCTAGAGGGCGGTGCGTTTGCTTACGTGCCCGGTTCGCATCGTTTCGCCAGCCGCCCGCAATTCCCAATGGCAGTTGAACAAGCTGTGCCGGTAGAGGCGCCAAAGGGCTCTATTATCGTATTCCACGGTGCGACTTGGCACGGAGCCTTTCCGCGGAAAATTCCTGGCATGCGCATTTCGATTGCTAACTATTATCGGCATATGATGGTCACTTCTCAGGAAGACTTTCGTAATTCGTTTGACCGGCGGCAGGCTGAGGATTGCGCTGATCCAGAGTTATTTAAGGCGTTGAGCGGTTTCGACGATGAATTTCCCTACGCTCAGGCATCCCAGCCGATTCCACGAGTTGTTGATTCAAGCTCAAGTCCATAGCGAAAGGGTTATAAGTCTCCTGAGACTTTGCTTCGGCGATTCATTGGGCAGCGAAGTTGTTGTAGCCGCTGCAATGCATTGATATGTATCCCGCCAGCACCGCCTTGTTTATACCCTCTGTTGTGACGACTGTTCGGGTGGTGCAATGGCGGGTCTAAAGCGCTGGACCATTGTTTGGTTATCTTGGTTTTACGGATTTGCAGGCTAAATTATTCGCGATCTCCGATGCACCATAATCGTGTTGTGCCGATGGGCGGCGCTTTAGCGAGTCGTTGCAGCTGATAAAAAATGGTCTACACTTGGGCCTCTAAAAAGGAGGTGACTATGGCCGTAATTAATACTTTAGCCGATGTGACGCGCGTGCACGCGCAACAGCGCGGCGATGTATCGGCGTTATTTTGTGCGGATGACGGAAGAGAATGGACCTACGCTGAACTAGATACACAAGCTAATGTCGTAGCCAACGCATTACTTGAGGCGGGTGTGTCGGCCGGTGAACGGGTTGCGTATCTCGACAAAAATTCCCCTGAGTACTTTATCTTCTTGTTTGGCGGCGCCAAGATTAACGCGGTATCGGTCGCGGTGAACTGGCGTTTGGCGGCTGCTGAAATGGAATACATTCTGAACCACAGTGAAGCTGCCATGTTGCTGATCGGTGAGGAATTTCTACCCGTGTTAGCGGAGATGGACTTACCGTCGATCAAAACCATTGTTGTGCTGGGTGATCCTGGGGAAACCGGATATCCAACCTACGAACAATGGCTGGTAGGGCATACGAATACAGATCCGCAGGTGCCGATTGCAGCAGATGATACCTGCTACCAGTTATACACTTCCGGCACCACTGGTCTACCGAAGGGTGTCGAACTCACGCACGCTAATTTTATGCACTGTCTAACGGATTCCCTTGCCGCCATTAAAATGACGCAAGATTCAGTCAATTTAGTGTGTATGCCACTGTTTCATATATCAGGCAGTGGTTGGGGCGTGTTGGGGCTATTCTACGGCGCCCGCTCTATTTTGCTTCGTGACGTCGATTTGCCAGCTATATTGCGCTTGATTCCTGAGTTTGCGGTAACGCACAGTCTTTTTGTGCCGGCGGTGTTGCAATTTTTGCTGGCCACAGACGGCTGTCGAACAACTGATTTTTCATCATTACAGTGCGTTGTTTACGGTGCATCACCGATCACCGAGGCGATTTTGGTCGACGCGATGAAAACCTTTGAAGCAGATTTTGTGCAGGCCTACGGGTTAACGGAAACCACTGGTGCGGTCAGTGTGCTTGTGCCGGAGGACCATGACCCCGGTGGCCCGCGTGCACATCTGTTGCGGTCGTGCGGCAAAGCGATTGGGAACCACACTATTAAAATCGTCGATAAAGAATCGGGTGCCGAAATGCCCGAGGGCGAGGTCGGCGAAATTTGCGTGGCAGGTCCGCAGATCATGAAATGTTATTGGCGCAACGAGGCAGAAACTAGCGACAGCTTTACCGACGGCTGGTTTCATACTGGCGACGCAGGTTATCTCCGTGAGGGATATCTATACATCCACGATCGCGTCAAGGACATGATCATCAGTGGTGGCGAGAATATTTACCCTGCAGAAATTGAGAACGTACTCATGCGACACTCACTTGTTGCTGATGCCGCTGTTATCGGCGTTCCAAGTGAGCGCTGGGGTGAGACGGTAAAGGCGATTGTCACCCGTGTCGATGAGACCTTGGACGAGCAGTCAGTGATCGAGCATTGCCGCAAATTATTGGCGGGCTACAAGTGCCCCACGTCCGTGGACTGGATGTCAGAGATCCCGCGTAATCCATCTGGCAAAATTCTAAAAGTAGAACTGCGCAAACCTTATTGGAAAGGGCAGCAACGCCAAGTGTCCTAGAATAGTGTTTGGTCGTGGTTTCCGGTCGATAGGATAAAGCGATCGTCCTAATCAGTGATTTGGTGAATGGTCGAAGAGCTTGGTCCTGTTTGCGATGATTCTCCTTCGAATCGTAGCCCTTAAGTAGATACGTCGGCCATGACGATGACGATGACGAAGAGGCCAGATCAAGTACGGGAATTAAGGAGAGAATAATGAAAAAGGTTGTTTTTAGTTTTTTGGGATTTTTTCTCATTCTTGGTCTGGCGATTTTCTGGTACATCAGCCGTTTTGGAGGCGACGATCAAATACCAGAGGTTGTTGAAGAGACATTGAGAGAAACACATTCAGGGCCTGTTGTCGGCTTCTCTGATGAGGGCGTAAATGTATGGTTAGGCATTCCCTACGCAAAACCGCCGATTGGAGATCTGCGTTGGCGGGCGCCCCGAGAACTTGATCAATGGGATACCCCTAAACCCACCATCGAGTTTGGTGATGAATGTCCTCAGGGCATGATGGCGGTATCAGGTAACGAAGACTGTCTGTATCTAAACGTATGGAGCCAAACGTCAGACTCTGCCACGAAGCCGGTTATGTTTTTTATTCATGGTGGCGGTAACGTAATTGGTAGTGCTAACGCCGGTGGGCTTTATGACGGCCAGCGTTTCGCCGCCATGCACGATGTGGTGCTGGTATCGATTAACTACCGGCTAGGGCCGCTAGGGTGGTTTTCGCATCCGGACTTGAAAGTTGCTGAAGGCAGCCCTTTCGCAGCGAAGGATAACTCTGGCAATTACGGAACGCTCGACATTATCGCGGCCCTAGAATGGGTGCAGAAGAACATTAGCGCGTTCGGCGGTGATCCAGAAAACGTGACGATATTTGGGGAATCAGCCGGGGGCTGGAACGTGATGTCTATGGTGGTATCGCCGCTGGCTGCTGATCTCTATCACAAGGCCATCGCCCAAAGCGGCGGTCTTCGATTAGTAGACATGAACAGCGCAGAGAGATACGCGGCTAATGGCGGGCTGCCTCGCAGTGGCAGAGAGGAGATGAATCGACTGCTGCAACTCCAAGGGCAAGGCGCAAACCCGAAAGAGAGTGCGGCAATTCAAGATGCAATGACCTCTGATGAAGTGGCCAGTTTCCTCCGTGCTACTGAGGTAAGCACGCTCTTTGAGCCGCTCGAAAATAACCCGCAGTCAGAACAGGATACTGAAGTAACTGAGCCGGCGCCCTTCATTCTTTGGAGTGGAATGGATGATGTGCCGCCCAACCTGCTTGCCGATGGTCATGTATTGCCCCGAAATACAGATATCTTTGAGGTGTTGGCGGACCCTAAGCAGTTTAACGCGACGCCCATTATGCTAGGCAGCAACAAGCACGAAACGAAACTGTTTACCGTCATGAACCCCTGGTTTACCCAACGTATTTTTGGGATTCCTGTTTCCTTAAAAGACCGGGATAAGTATTTTCAATCCGTGAAGTATGGATCCCTTTACTGGAAAGCGTTAGGCGTTGATGAAATTGCCTCTGTTCTGTACGACTCGCAAGAGCCGAGTGTGTTTGCCTACCGGTTTGATTGGGGAAATCTAAGGAATTTTCTAACGCTCAATCTGCGGGACTTGCTAGGGGGTGCTCACGCTTTGGAGCTGCCTTTTGTCTTTGGCAATTTAGATTTATTGGAAACCGCCTTAGTGCTGGCAGATCAAGAGGCGGCTAGGGATCTATCGGATAGCATGATGAGCTATTGGGCTGAATTTGCGCACACTGGGGATCCTTCGAAAGGGCGTAGCGGTGAGTTGGCGCTTTGGGAATCGTGGAGTAACGAGCAAGCCGAGGTGCGGCAGATCGTTTTTGATGAAGCGGCATACGGTGGGGTTAGGATGTCGCGAGATCTGGTGAATTTCGATTCGATCATGGCCGAAGTGATCGCTGATGAAGCGCTGGAGGCGACAGCTAAATGCGAATTAAGCAGACGCATGTTCCCGCACTTATCAGCAGAAGTTTGTTCGGGCTAGATCGACTTGAGGGATATTAAGGGCGCGGCTGTTAAGCCGCAGATTGATCTGAGCCGACCCAGCCCCTCAAGGTTTAACGGTTTTGGCGCGGCACTTAGGAGCTGAAGCGGTAACGAAGCTTTATGGTAAAAGTGTCGATGATTGGCTGGTTGAATGCTTCGTGAAAAAGTGAGCCAAAATCCTCATTGTATTGATTGGGGAGGTTGCTGCCTCGCGTGTACACAACAAACAAATCTGAGAGCGGGGCAATCTCCCACCTGTATCGAAGCTGCGAAGTCATCTGCGATACAGAGAAGTCGTCCGCGCTGCCCGGATTTTCCTTGGTTCTGTTGACCAGCCGACCCGGAGTATTGGGTACCCGCCAGAATTCATTTTCTTCAGCCACAATTCCGATCCATTGCAAGCTAAAACGAAGCTGCTGATGTGCACTGATGAAGTAATCCATGGATAGTCCGGGCCGAATCTGTAATGAATCAAATGATGTAAACGAGGTGCTGCCTTGATGGAGATACCAGTTTTCCGATTGTACGAAACCTAGGTCGAAATCCATCGAAAAACGGTCATCAGGCCTGTATGTGAAGCCCAAGTCGGCGATATAGCTCATATCGGTATCCATTCCAGCCCGGCTGCCAAATTGGATAGATGCGGAAAACTTTTTGGCCGTACTGGTACCGTAGGAAAACAGCACCATGTGTCCGCCCTCGTACTGAAAGAGCCCGTTGCCACGGCTGTTTTTATCGTCGTAGTAGGGCGGTAGATAGTTCATTTCCATTCGAAACTCTGAATTGTCCGCAAACAACAGACCTGCATAGACGCCAGCATAGCCGCGATTCAAATAGCCATCGCCGTTTTGATTCGCACGAAAGAATAGGCCCAAAGTTTGATACCGCAGCCAATTTGGAAGGCCTTGGGATTTCATCGACATTAAATTATAGGAAGCCCCGTAAGAGTCGTTGGTTCTTAGATAACCTAAGTCCGAAATATCCAGCGCGTCGTCTAGAGCATCAATGCCCAAGCTATGGCTCAAGCCTTGTCGAGGCGTATAGGCTACGTCGACAAATATTCCGTAACCTACTGTGTCCGCTTTTTCAGAGGCCATAAATTGATTGTCGATTGACCACCTGCCGCTGGGGGACATCCAGTGCGTATCCACGCCGTGTACCGTAGCGTCGAGTTGTTCAGAATTTGCCAGAGTGCCTAAATAACCGATGGACTTACGGCCCTCTCCAGAGGACGACTCGTAGAGGAGTCGCGCGACGCCAAAATCGCGGCCATCATTTGTCACGGTTATCAGCTCACCGTTCACATCATTTTGGCCCAGTAAATTCGACTCATTTTCAAAGGCCGATAAAAAACCGTAGCGCAGATTCCCGGATTGTCCCACAGCTTTGACGGCGCCAAACAATTCGGTGGGCTTGCTCAATTCGACGCCTTCGACGCTGACCCCGGCGGGGAGTTCCACGTTGCGGGCAGCTCCACCGATTCTGCGAGTGTTTAATAATGTAGTGGGCTCCATAGTGTAAGGGAGAATGGCGCTTCTGCCGCCGCTCCCGCGCGGACTGCTCCAATCTGACCTCGATCGTGGTGTGGTTTCAAAGACCTCGGTGCCCTCGAGGAAAAAAAGACGTTTTTCTGGGAAGTAAGTCTCGTAAGCTGTGAGGTTGACTACGACATCGTCAGACTCCACGGATCCGAAATCGGGGTTCAGCGTGGCAGTAAGCTGTAGATTGCTGCTTGGCCGCCAGGACACATCAACGCCAACTCGGGCATCGCTCTCTTCACTCATAAAATCTGCATTTGTCGACGCATAGGGATAGGCCTCCCACTGTTGGCCGAGCTCTAACTCCCGTATCTGATAGCGACTGAAACCAGAAATAAACCGCGCTCCAGAAAGTGGTAATTGCGGCCAGCCCCAAAACTCGTCTAAGTAGGCTACCTTTCGAGCGACAAAAATCGCTAGGCGACGCTGTGCGTCTGATTCCGGCATGCTCAGAATCGACCAGGGGATAAACATTTCTGCACTCCAGCCGTCTGCCAGCGTCTGTGTTTCGCCGCGCCAAGCGCCATCCCATTCGTATGACATCACACTTTCCGGGGCAAGTTTGCCATCTTGCTTGGTACCGCCCAGATTGAGGCCAAAGATATAGCCGTAAAGTCCCTCTCCGGAGGTATCAAGCATCAGCGAGAAACCATCTCGATTAATGTCTTCATCGCGTGCAGAAAGCCTCTCTACGAGAGTTGCGGCAGGCTGCTTCATGACTGCTGAGACGTAGAGGCCATTATCGTCGTGGAATATTCGCGTTAGCGTTTCGTGGCGGCTAGGTTCGAGCGTGTCCGGGTTAAGCACAGTGAATTGGTCAAAGGCTTGGACGCGTTGCCAAGCGGTCTCGTCAATGTGGCCGTCTATTGTGATCTGAGGTGAATCGAGCCTAGGAATATGCCCTAATTGTTCTTTGAAATTTGATTGGAAAGACCGAATTGGATCATTATCAGCTGCGTTGGTTGATTCAGATTCGATAGTCGGTCGAGTGGGCGGTGTGCGCCCGTCGGTGTCAGGTAACGTCGCAGCCGCTGCATCTCGAACACTAATAGAGGGCGTTGGGATTGACTGCCATGTGAACCAAGCGTCTGCGTAGCCGCGTTGTTTTGCCGTGCTAATAATTTCCCGCGTTTGTTGTTCGGACTGGGGGATACTTAAAACTCGAAAAAAGTTTCGACCGTTAATCTCGACCTCTTCGATGCGAGTGCGGATGTTGAGTAAGTTAGACACCTCACTCGATAGCGACGCTGCCCGCGCTTCGTTTGTAAAGCTTCCAAATACGGCGGCACCAGAGTCAATTTGGGACCAGGCGGGCGCCATAAAGAGTGTAATTAAAGTAAAACAAAGTGTTCGCAAAACGCTCTCCTCCATCACGCGCGCTACTGTCTTATCTCGTCGCCGGACGGGAACGGGGCCGAAAAAAGTTTTGCCTCTACGAGCGTCGAATGTCGATCATACAGGGTTATCAGCGGAAACGAGGTTTAACAATTACTTAACAGCAATAGCGCTCGCCAATTTGGAACACAACATATCGATAGATGTCTTGTCGTCCGTATGTCCGAATACGATCCTGTCTGGCCGCAGTAGCAAGGCTTCGCCTGCGGTCAGTAATTCCGGGAACTTACCTTGTACGAGCTCGAGGGTGGAAACGTCAATCGCCTTAACGCGCAGCGCGTTCAGTACCGCGGCGCTGGCCTTATTCACAACGGCCGGCCCCATCGTGAGCAACGCAAAGTGTGGACCGAGCAGTTCATCGAATCGACATTGTTTGCCGCCTGTGTCTCGAATGAGTGGTTGGGGGAGTAGGTATCCAGTCGCCCCGTCATCGGAAACTTGCTCGCTCAAGACCACGCCCGATCGAATCGGGGGCAACTCGCGGCCTTGCCCATAGCCCGATTTTTTGGATTTTTGCTGCGCCGGGGGCGGTTTTTCGCCCCGGCGTTCTGCGGCCTCTGCCGCGGCAATGTGCTCCATCAAGTGGCCCATGTCGACAGCCCAGGACACGAGGTCGTGTGCATGGTCTTTGCGCTCGGCTTGGTACGTGTCGAGTAGGTTTCCAGCGCATTCGTCGTTCAACACCAACGGCAACTTCCAGGCGAGATTGATGACATCGCGCATACCGGTATTCATCCCTTGACCCAAAAAAGGTGGCGTTTGATGGGCGGCGTCGCCTGCAATGAATACCCGATCGTGTCTCCATTCATCTGCTACTGCTGCATGAAACTGATAAACCGCTGCACGTCGAATTTTATAGCTGTCTCGTGGCGTCCAAGTTTCTAGCAGTCTGTGAATGGTGTTGTGTTCCAGCATCAGCTCAGCACTTTCGCCGGGGTTTAATTGAAACTCCCAGCGGCGGTAGGGGTCCTTTGTTGCCACATAGGTGTGAATGCGATCTGGATCGCAGATTTGCAACACCTCGTTAGGTAAGTCGTGGGGTTTAAGCATCTCGACGTCGATCACTAACCAGTCTCGGTCGTAGCCAAGGTCGCGCAAGCCGATGTTGAGTGCTTTACGGGTTGGACTGTTTGCGCCGTCGCAGGCCACTAAATAACGCGCTGCCAACATCAAATCACCATCCGTGCTTTCGGCACTGAGCGAAATCTGATCCTGAGCGCTCGTAAACTCGTTTACTTGGTAACCGATGTATGTCGTGACATTGGGATGCGAGAGCACCCGGGCGCGCAGATGCTGCTCCAGTTCGGGTTGATCAAACATGTTCGTCGGCGGCCAGCCATTGCTGCCCATGGATCTTGAATTTCCACCAAACAGCCATTGTCGTTTGGAGTTGGCGAAGCCCGCGCGCTCGCCGTCTCGAAGCGGCTGCATTAATCGATGTATCGCGTCCGCCAATCCTGCTGGCTGCAGCGCCCGAATGATTTCGCCATCCAAATTTACCGCCCGCGGTAGGGCATATACTTCAGGCTCTTTTTCGACAGCGACGACGGTAAGCCCCGCTTCGGCAAATAAGATTGCGCCCAGACACCCCACAGGGCCAAGGCCGATTACGGCAACGTCGAAGGTGGCGCCGGTTTCTGCAGCTGCGCTCATTGAATCTTGGCGGTATCGGGCTCGGTGATCACATCGTTCTCGATAAAACCAAGGCCTTCAATCTCAACTTTTACTGTGTCGCCAATCTGCAGTGTCCCTTGGGGTTGCATGGCCGCGCCCACTCCACTCGGGGTGCCAGTGGCGATGACGTCACCGGGCTCAAGGGTGAAGGCCGTACTCAAGAACTCGATGATGTCGTAACAGTTGAAGATCAAATCGTCGGTATTTGTTTCCTGACGCATCTCGCCATTGACGAAAGTGCGGAGCATCAGGTTGTGCGGGTCAACTTCGTCAGGGGTCACGATGGCAGGGCCAAAAGGGTTGTGGGTGTCCCAAGATTTGCCCATGGTGAACTGCGGCGGGGTAGCCAAAAACTGCCACTCGCGAACGCTCACATCATTCAGCACGCAGAAGCCAGCGATGACTTGGTTGGCATCGGCTTTGCTCACGCGGCGGCACGTTTTGCCGATGACAATACCTAGTTCCCCTTCGTAATCGAGCATATTGGTTTCGCTTGGCGAGTGAATTGGCGCGTAAGGGCCATTCGCAGCGGTAGCTTGTTTTGTGAAAACCACCGGGTATTTGGGGATTTCCATATTGCTCTCTTCCGCATGAGCTCGGTAGTTTAGGCCGATCGCTAAAATCTTTGGTGGCCGCTTTATGGGCGCCTCAATCACCACATCGGCAACGGCAAAATGAGTGGGTCCCTGCTGATGTTTGGCGGCTTCTGTCATGGCCGTTGCGCCGGACTGCAGCAAGGTAAGCATGTCGTCGGGCAAGGTTGGCGCAACCTGAGATAGATCTACAACCTGCTCGCCCTGCAGTAACCCGATGCGGGTGCGCGAAGATTCAGTAAACGTGATCAGCTTCATAAGGGTTTCTCTAGGTGGTGAATAAGTCGGCGACAGCATTGGCATGAGCCTCAACGGCCGCCGGTTCTAGTGGATTCCTCCCCGACAGCGCTTGCGCCTCTGCAGCGTTGGAAAAGAGTAGCGTCGCCGCGCCGGTGAGGGTGTAATAAAATTGATGAGCGCTCATCTTCGGTGCCATGCCAAGCGCGTCGGCTTGCTCAAAGAGTTTGCAGACTTGCGCGTACCAAGGACGAACCGAGCGTTCCAGGAGCCACTCTAGGCGCCAGTCATTGTTCATTCCTTCTTGAATCATCAGCCGATTAAGTTCTGGATGCCTGGCGCAAAAAGCTACGTAGGTGCGCACAAACAAACGCAGTCGCGCGCCTTCTTCGACCGCTTTGATGTGGTCTAAGGCTGCGCCAAGTTCCCTCTCGGTAAGGGACATCAAGTGTTCTGCAGCTGCTTTCCAGAGCGCCTCTTTAGAGCCGTAGTGGTAGTTGATTAGGCCGCGCTTAACGCCTGCTTCGGTTTCGATGCTGCGGGTAGAGGAGGCGTCATAACCGCGGGTGGAGAAGGCCACTAGTGCGGCGGTGATGAGCTTTAGTTTGGTCGTCTCGGCATCACGAAGTTTTCCCGCGCTGTTGGGTGAGATAATTAGCTTGGCAGATTGCATATGAGTCGCAGAAATGAACTTGTGTCGCGTGGGGCCACTATATATATTGCTTGTCGTTTGGCAAGTTAGGCTTGAGGGGACGATGGCAAATATCAAAGACATTGCATATGTCAGGTTTTGTGTCGCCGATCTGCAGGCGCAGAAGCAGTTTTTGGACGACTTTGGTTTTCAAACTAAGATCGAAAACGGACTACTCTCGGCTCGAGGAACAGACTGCAGTCCGTATATTTACCTTGCCGAAGAATCCAGTGAACCAGCTTTTGTGAGCGTAGGTTTTGCGGCTGAATCCGAAGCGGCGTTACGAGAAATTGCCGCCATAGACGGTGCGCCGGTTGAATCGAACCCTATGGAAGGCGGCGGTGTGATTACACGGCTGACAGATCCAAACGGTTTTGCGGTAGACGTCATCGCGGGTGGCCGCGATGCCCGTTCACTCAATATTGCAGGTCGATCCGATTTTAACCGGGGTGACGATAAACAGAGGTTAGGGCAAAGGGTTGCTTTTGAGGCGCCGGAATGCCTAATCAAACGCTTGGGTCACGTGGTGCTGATGGTCAATGATTTTAACGAGACCTTTGAATGGTATAAGCGCCGGCTCGGACTCATGATCTCTGATGAAATCGTCATGGATAAAGATGGCAAAGAGCAAACTCTCGGGGCATTCACTCGATGCAATCGCGGTGCGGAGTTTGTCGATCATCATACGGTATTTTTTATTAACGCAGGCCATGCTGACTTCAATCATGCTGCCTTTGAAGTGGCAAATTGGGACGTTCTGATGCAGAGCCATTATGAGCTGAAGAAGGCCGGCTATCAGCACTCCTTTGGGGTTGGCAAGCACATTCTCGGCAGTCAGGTTTTTGACTATTGGAAAGACCCCAACGGCTTTGTGCTTGAACACTTCACCGACGGTGATTTGTTTAACGAATCTTTCGGTTCGCATAAAAGAACGCCGGCGGACTTATTGGGAACGCATTGGGGCCCTGAAGGCGTGCCTGGGCAGTAGTCCGTGCCATTTGATGTAACCACAGTCGGCATTGGTGTATTGCTGACCTTAACATTGCTTGGTGTCACGCTTTTTTTGCGAGAGCGTGCGTTGCGCAAAACTCAGGTCATGCAGCCGGGCTTACAACCGCAGATCCGCTTGCCGTATACGGACGAATGGACCCTTTATCACAATCCATTTTCCCTCTGCTCGAAAAAAATCCGGGTCTGTCTGGCGGAATACGATGTGAGTTACGACAGTGTTGCTATTGATCTGATTGAGACCGGCAGTTATCAAAACATCAGTCGGGAGTTTCTCAAGGTGAATCCTGGCGCGACGGTGCCTGTGTTGTTGCATAACGGACACCCAATTTACGAATCGCACGAACAGTTAACTTATGTTGCGTCTAGGGTCGATGATGCTCGCGTTCTGGTCCCGCAGGATGCTGCGTCGCGAAAAGTCATGGACGAATGGGTGCGCAAAACTTCACTGCTCGGCGATGACCCAATTGATTCGCCTGAAGAGACAGCGGGTAATGCAGCGCCCGGTCTTACTTTGCCTATCTTTGCATCCATGGTTGCGAAAATTCCGGTGTTTAAAATAATCGAGGGCTTACTGTTTCACCGTATTAAGCGGCGAGCCGTGTTCTTTTTGCTCATGAAACTTGCCGGACTTGCTAAAACCCTGACGTTAAAGCCGGTGAGCGCGATCATTAATCGTTCCGCCAAAGCGATGAGCGCGCATTTGGATGATCTTGAGCAGCAGCTATCCGACAGCGGCGGACCATGGATTTGCGGTGATCAATTCACGCTTGCAGATGTTGGCATGATGGTTGTTTTTGACCGTCTTCGCGAGGGCGATTGGCTGAATCTACTCACCCGCGATCGACCCGCAGTGGAGGGCTACTGGTCAGCTTTGCAGAGGCGTCCGAGTTATGCCAAGGGTTGTTTGGACTTTGCCCACCCGGCGGTTGTTGCGGCGACGACGGAGTTGGCTGGGTTGAAACATACCGGCCTATGGCCGTCAGACCTTCCCAGGTAGGGCATTACTGCGGCGTATGACAACACTCGCGCTTGTCTCAGCGAATAGCAGCCTCAGCCCATGGCGGCCGTGTTTCTTCGCCGCCAAAGGTGTCCCAAGATTGATCCGTGCTGAATTCGACCGACTTGCGCCGCGGCGTAGTCAAAAGGGCAGAGCGCATCTGCTCGAACTTCTCGGGAAACTGCGTTTTTAAGTCGTCCAGTTCGCTGGGGTCAGATTCTATGTTGTAGAGATACCAAGTGTCCGACTTCAGAAACTCGGGCGTTATAGGGAAGGAACCCTCGCGCACGACCTTCCAGGGCCAGTCGATTATTGCCTCGCTGTCAAAGTTAGCAACCACAATGGGGCGTTGTTGCAGTTGCGTATTTTTGATGAGCGCATCCTTTATGCTTCGCCCGTCCACGGCAGGGATACCAGCACCTGCAATGTCGGTGAGTGTGGGCAGAATATCTGCGATATGTGCAACTTGTTCTAAGGGCTTACGGGACTCCATGTTACCGGGCCACCAAATCGCGGCAGGAACTCTGATGCCGCCTTCGAATACCGAACCCTTGCCTTGCTTAAGCTGACCATTGCTACTGTAGCCATCGCGCATAGGTGGAATTAGCAATTCGATCAGCCAGGGTTTGGGAGAAGAGCCGCCGTTATCGCTGGCAAATATAATCACGGTGTTCTCACCCCAAGGCTGCAGCATGAGACTGTCGACAACCTCACCAACGGCCGCATCCAAAGACGAAATCATTCGCAGCAAAGTGGCGCGGCCTTGGTGCTTGGCGCTGGCATTTTCTGGTTCCTCGATGGGGGTGTGGATGGCGTTAAATGACACCAAAAGGAACAGCGGGGCGTCTTCGTCAGTGCGGTTTTCGATTCGCTTTACCGCGGCGTTTTTAATTAACTCGGTGGTATAGCCTTCCTCACGCAGAGTTACGCCGTTCTTTTGCCAATCCAACCCGCCGGAAAACACGTGGTCGAAGTAACCTACGCCACCGTTAAGATGGCCGTAAAATGAATCAAACCCGCGCTCTTGAGGCCAATACGCGGCATTCGAATTACCCAAATGCCACTTACCCACTAAGTGAGTCTGATAGCCGACTTTTTTCAGTAAGTCCGGCAGGGTTGTTAATTCTAGCGGAAGCCCCGCCGTAGAGTGCCATTGAACGGGGGCATTGACGCCATGAGATGTCGAAAACTGCCCGGTCAGCAGGGATGCGCGTGTCGGTGAGCAGGTGGGGTTCACATAAAAGCGGTCAAGCTCCACACCTTTTGCAGCAATGGCATCAATATTTGGCGTGTCCACTTCAGCGTTGTGGTAGCCCACATCCCCCCATCCCAAGTCATCCGCAAGCAAAATCACAATATTGGGCTTGGCCGGCGCGCTCGCCGCTGCATGATCGGCTTGATCCGCAATGCTTGTAGTAAACGGCAGCGCAGTAAGTAGAAAAGCCATTAGGATGACCGAAAAGCGTCGAAGGCCCATGGGCACTCCTTTTTTATTCTTGTCCCAGCGAGCTACTATATCTTTTGCTTGTCGTTTGACAAGTTAAGCATGGGCAGACGCTAGGGAAGCCGGAAATTTACCGTTCAGCAGATTTTGTAGGATCGATTTGTACGCGCAAAACCCGTTTCTGGCTGCTGTCTTTAGCGCGATCTGGGTGTTTTATAGTCCCAGTTGCCGAGGCTTCGGGACAGGCATTAACGGCGGGTTAAAGCATCGCTCCAAGCCAGTTAAGCCGTAGCCAGCGCCAGCTGCTGCAATTCCAGCGTATAGGCCCCTGCAAAGTCTTTAACGCCGACGAGGAAGCGCTGGTAGTCATCGGGTCCCAGCGGTACGGGCAAGGTCAAATAGTTGAGGCGCGGACTGCCAGCCAAAATATTGTGCTCGTAGAGCATGTAGAACCAAAACAGCTGCGCGGCTTCTGCAACGGCCCGATGGTTCGCAATATCCAAGCGCTGTTTGTGCTCGATACAAGGTTCTTTTGCTATCACCGGCCGATGCTGCCAAATCAAGGTCATTAGGCTCCCGGTGCCTTGTGCCTGACATGGCACACCTAAAGAGTGCATTAATTTATTTAGTTGTTCGCGAAATTCGTCGCCCTTGGCGTTGTGCTCACGACATTGCTCTGGGCTCCATAAATCTGACAAAACCGCATTAACCGCAGCAAGGGATAGCGCATTTTGGTTAAACGTTCCGCCGCTGTTAATGCTCTGTGGATGCTCTGGATCATGCCGCTCCATCCATTCGCGTTTGCCGCCAAAGCCGCCGAAAGGTAAGCCACCGCCATAGTACTTTCCAAAGGTAGTGAAGTCCGGCGCAACGCCTACCAGTTCTTGAGCACCCCCAGGGGCGAGGCGCGAGGTCATCACCTCATCAAAGATGAGAGCACACCCTACGTCTGAGCAAGCGTTGCGTATCTGCTGCAAGTAAGCGCTGGGTGCAACCTGTTTCAGATAAACCTGCGGATTCACCATCACAGGTTCCATGATGAACGCCGCCAGATCGTCCGCGTTATCGTGGATGACTTCGCAAATTTGGTCGGCATCCCCATAGGGCACAAGAATTTTTTCGTAAGGGATATCCAGTGCCAAGTCGCCACCGTGGATCCAAGCGCCGTGATAAGCACCGGAATACATTAGGATCTTGCTACGGCCGGTAACTGCGCGCGCCGTGTTCATGGCGTAGGTGTTCGCTTCAGAGCCGGTATTGCTAAAGCGCACCATATCCATTGTGTTGAATCGACCTACCAAAGCCTTAGCCACGCGCGCCTCCATAGTGTTGGGCGCACCGCCTAGGGCATGGCCATTGGCCATCGCCCGGGTAACTGCGTCGATTACAGGCTGGGGCGAGAAACCAAACAATCCCGCGGTGTAGTTGCCAAGAAAGTCTGTGACGAGTTGGCCATCGGCGGTAACCGCTGTAGCGGCCTTGGCGTCGACAAAGGTAAGCGGAAATGGTTTGTAAAAGATCGAAGCGCGATTGGTTCCGCCCGCAATGCCGGAGCTCTTAGCGTCTGCGAACGCTGCGGCGCTAAGGGGGTTGGCGTCGGCATAACGTTGTTTGGCTTTAGCCAAAGCAGAGGTCAGTGCTGATGTATCTACCTCATGAGTCATGGCGGGTTATCCCAAGTGCTACGTCTTAACAACAATATCGCTTGCAATTTAATCTGGCAAAGACGTATCCGGTGAGTCATCGAAGATTTTTTAGCAAAGAACTACCGATTACGCTTGCCTTGGATTGGGGTGTTCGATCGACAAGGTGTGAATGCGGTGCTAGCTTCAGAAAGAATCATTAAAAACTGAACCGTGATGGCAACCAGCAGATTGAAAATGGCGTTAATTGGCTGCGGTGGAATTGCGCAAGCACACTGGGCGGGTATTCAACAAATTGCAAAGCGCGTTGATGTCACCGTCGTAGTCGACAAAAATCCACTTGCATTGGAGGCCATGGTTAGTGAAACCGGGGCAGACGGTTTTACTGAAATCGGTGAAGCCCTCGAAATGGGCGATTTCGATGCGGTAGACATTATGTTGCCGCATGCGTCGCATGAATTTGCTGCGCTGGCCTGTTTTGCTGCTGGCAAGCACGTTCTGCTAGAAAAACCGATTGCGCATACGTTAGAAAGTGCCGAGCGGATTCTTCGAGCAAGTCGCGATGTAGACACCACTTTTATGATCGCCGAACAATCTCAATATTGGCCGGATATTATTGCGGCTCGTCAACTGATCGATGACGGGGCAATTGGCAACTTAATCAGTGCGAGCGGCAACTTTTATGATCGTGTAACAATTGATTCGGGAGCCTCACGGCCCTGGCGTTACGATCTGTCCGCTGCCGGTGGGGGCGTCACTATTGATGGAGGCGCGCACTGGATAAGGCCGTTGCGGATGATGATGGGCGAAATATCAGAGGTAATTGGTGTGGCGGGTAACCACGTGCCTATGATGGAGGGGGAATCCTGGTCACGAATGTTGATAAAGTTTGAAAACGCAAGTGCCGGAGTTCTAAACTGTCAAAACTACGCGCATGCAGCCGGGCCTGCCGACTTGTTTCGTGTCACAGGAACAGAGGGGGAGCTTCTGATTACCGGTGGTCGCGAGGGTGTGTTGACGCTTTTTAACAATTCTTTCCCGAAAGGCGAAATCATCATGAGCGGTGTTGCAGGCAGGAAGAATTCGTATGGTGAGGAAATCAAGAACTTCTGTGAGGTAATCCTTGACGGTACTGACATGGCAGCCAGCCCGGAGTTTTCGCTTGGTGAGTTGCGTACCGCTCTGGCGCTCTACGCGTCCATCAAGTCAGGGCGATGGGAGAAGGTTTGGTAATATCTTAAGAAGCAATCCTCCTGCGGGTACTGGCGTATCGTTTGAGCATTACCCACGCCGCAACCCGAGTAATTTTGGTCGTTCGATCAAAGTTGGGAGGAGTAGTCGGCCTTCAATGTTCAGGACCAAGAAGCAATCTTTAAACGAGTAACCGCGGGGCAAACTTTTTCTAATAACTAAGGGACGAGTGGTGGATTCACAAGAAGAGCAGTTTCAAATATTCGGAGGACCAGCATCAACGTATTCGATAAAACTGAGAGCAGTTTTCAGATATCGGCGAATCCCCCATGTTTGGCTCGTGCCCCAATCTGGTTTTACGGGTGAAGGGAACTTAGGTGAGGGGAGCCCTGACTCTCCCCTGAATAGGGCTGCCAAAGGCGTAGTCCCTGTTGTTATGTATCCAAATGGTGATTTTAAGTCGGACTCGACCCCGATAATGCTTGAGCTCGAGACTTTGTACTCCGGCAGATCGATCATTCCGCCCAATCCAGGCATCGCCTTTATTGCCAGGCTAATAGAGGATATGGCTGACGAGTGTATGCCGTTTCCCATGTTTTATTTCCGCTGGACGACCGATGCCGACTGGTGTGGCCGCCGGCAAATGATTGGATGGAATGGTGCACTGGCAGACCAGGAACTTAACCGCATATCCGGTGCGTTTATAAAAAGGCAGCAATCTCAATTAGGCGCTGCGGCTCAATTCCCCGTGAAAGAGGTTCAAAAGAACCTCGAGTTGATCTTGGAGGCACTAGAGGCGGGCTTGAAAAAGTCGCTTTTTTTCTTTGGGACGCGCCCTTCGATAGCCGAGTTTGGCCTCTTTGGTCAGCTATCGCAGTATGTTGTGGACCCGTATATCTCCTCTATTACAAAAAAGCAGGCTGTTCGAACCTTTCAGTGGACACAACTGCTCGACGACGCGTCTGGCGTAGATGGCGAGTGGGCCGATCCCAAGCAATGTCTTACGGACGAGTTGTTAAAAATAGTCCAAGCGCTCGCACCTTTCTATTTTTCGTTGCAAGACATGGCAAGAGAATCACGCGGATTAGACGACCTTGCTAATGAAATAAAAGGGCCGGGTTATCGCCTAAAGTGTCTGCTATCCCTCAAGCAGGAACTTGCGGATCTGGGTGAAACCGATCGAAATTTTATTGAAGGATTCCTAAAATCGTCTGGGTGTTGGGAACAATTGCAGTTTAAGTCGGGCGAACGAGAGAGGGTTGTGAAGATTGCACCGCAATAGCGACGCAGGCGAAGCGGTTTAACCGTCTAGGCTGAGCGTCTGTACGAGAGTTTTATATTAAGTTTTTTGTCTGGTAGTTATGTTATGAAAATTGCTCTTCAGTCGAGTCCGTTCAATCGGGTTGATCTTTTTGAATCCGCAGGCTTCGAGGTCGTGGAAGGTGTCTGCCGATCCGAGGAACAGATGATTGATTTATTACGAGATGCCGATGGTGCTCAGGTTGGTGTGAAGCCACTGACCTCGCGAAAGGTAATGGAAGCTTGCCCAAAGCTAAAAGTTGTCAGTCGTATGGGCGTTGGTGTTGACTCGATTGATCTCGATGCCGCCACTGAATTAGGCATCCTCGCCTGCAACGTGCCGGGTATAAATACGGCGGAGGTAGCAGAACATGCGGCGGCCATGCTTTTCGCGTTAACAAGGAGAATCGTCGACTCCGTTCGCACGACGCGTGATGGTGGATGGCGGGATGATCGAAAACTAACCGTTGAATATATGCGCTCTGTTCGCCGGATAGCTGGACACACGGTGGGCGTGATTGGTTTTGGCAACATTGGTCGTGCATTCGCCCTGCGCATGAGAGGCTTTGGTCCAGCCAACATTATCGCGCACGACCCCTATGTACCTCAGACAACAGCAGATTTGCTTGGCGTGCAGCTCGTCTCGCTGGAAGAATTGTTGAAGCAGTCAGACTATGTCTCGATTCATACAGCGCTCACCGAGGAGACGCGGCACCTTATCAACGCGGACACGCTTAAGTTAATGAAGCCAACCGCAATGCTAGTCAATACGTCGCGAGGGCCTGTGATTGACGGCGATGCCTTAGCCTCGGCGTTGAAATCGGGAACGATAGAGGCGGCTGCGCTCGATGTGACTGAAGTCGAGCCCGTCGAATCGCATGACCCTCTATTGTCGCTACCCAATGTTATTGTAACGCCGCATCTTGCTGGTTTTTCCCCAACGTTCCTTGAAGAATGTCCGATTCGTCAGGCAGAGAATATCATTCGCGTGTTGACCGGCTCAGCACCCTGGGGCCTGGCGAATCCTGATGTGATAAAAACGATAGCCGTCCTGCGGGGTAGCGACTCTAGCCGATGGCAAGGCATTCCAGATTTCAGCAGCCCAATCGCCACCTAGGGATTAGGCAAGCCCAAGGGTTCCAGCTTTTTATTGGCAACATAACTTGCCTTGCGCGACACGTTTTTACAAAGCAAAGGCGTGGAAGTATCTCACCTCGGCTGGCAGGTACTTCTCAAAGCCAGATGAAGCGAGCTAGGGTGAGGAATCCAATGATATATTTCGCGTAACTTCGTAACCTATGAGTTAGTAATGGTAGATCGATGTTTAAGCCCGAGATCTGGTGGCCCTAATATCCAGCGTATAACGCTCGCAATGATACTCGCTCTCTGCAGCGCATCATGCACCAGAGTAGACGTAGAGAACGTTTCTCCTGACGAAATCGTCGCGCCCACAGCTGAATATTCCGCGGCTGAATTTCACCAGACTACCGATTTTAGAATGGGTGCTTCAGGCGCGAACGCCTTCTCGGCAATCAATGGCGATCTGATCGTCAGCTCCAATGAAACCGGGGTGTTTAACGCGTACCGAATTGCTTTAACCGATGGCAAGCGATCACCGCTAACGACGTCCTCGGATAAAGGCGTATATGTCATTAGCTGGTTCCCACGCGATGAGCGTTTTCTCTATACCCAAGATGGGAATGGCGATGAATTAACGCACGTTTATGTGATGACGCCAGCTGGTGAAGCAGTCGACCTAACGCCGGGTGAGGGGTTGAAGGCGGGCTTTGGAGGTTGGTCAGGTAATGGCGATGTCTTTTATGTGTACACCAATGAGCGAGACGACGCCGCCTTCGACTTTTACGCCTACTCAAGCACGGACCTTGACCGTTCATTGATCTATACAAATACACAGGGCTTGGACATTGGCGCCATCAGTAAAAACGGTCGGTGGGTCGTTTATGTTGAGAACAACAGTAATGCCGACAGCGATTTATTTTTGGTTGATCTTGCAGCGAAAAAGCCAGAGCTGATAAAGGTGACGCCGCATGAAGGTGACGTATCACATTCGGTGTATGGGTTTTCTGCCGACAGCAAACAACTGATTTATTCAACAAATGAATTCAGCGAATTTACTGAGGCATGGACTTTGTCGCTAGAAACAGGAGTGCGCACAAAGTTGGTTGCAGATTCTTGGGATGTGATGTTCGTGGCCTACTCACCGAGCGGTCGGTACCGAGTAACCGGAATTAATGTTGATGCGCAAACCGAAGTGACAATTTTTGATCAAGAGGAGCAGAGAATTGTCGAGCTTGAATCGATTCCCGTCGGCGACCTTGCTCAGGTTCGTTTCAATCGGGATGAGTCTGGAATTGCTTTCGGGCTAAACCGCGACGTTGCACCGAATGACCTTTTTTACATGACATTGGATTCCAGCCCCGAGCGATTGACCAACGCACTCAATCCTTCGATCGACAGCGAGCATATGGTGGAAGGTGTCGTAGTGCGTTTTCCGAGCTACGACGGTTTGGAGATCCCGGGCATTTTGTATCGACCCATCCAAGCCAGCAAAGAAAATCCGTCGCCTGCGTTAGTTTGGGTTCACGGCGGGCCAGGCGGGCAGAGCAGAAAGGGCTACTCGCCAACTATTCAGCATTTAGTCAATCACGGATATGCGGTATTCCAAATTAACAATCGTGGATCCAGCGGATATGGTAAGACTTTCTATCATCTTGATGACTTGAAACATGGCGAGGCGGATTTGGGAGATGTCGTCGCGTCAAAGGGCTTTTTGGCCGGATATGATTGGATCGACGGCCAACGCATTGGAATTATTGGTGGTTCCTATGGCGGATATATGGTCGCAGCTGCTCTAGCGTTTAGACCAGACGTCTTTGATGTCGGCATAAATATTTTTGGCGTGACTAATTGGTTGCGGACGCTAGAGTCGATCCCTCCGTGGTGGGGCGCTTATCGAACGGCCCTCTATGCGGAGCTCGGCGATCCTGGAACTGATCGTGAGCGGTTGCAAGCAATTTCACCCCTGTTTCACGCAGAGGGAATCATCAAGCCCTTACTCGTCGTTCAGGGTGCGAATGACCCACGGGTCTTACAAATAGAAAGTGATGAATTGGTGGAGAAGGTTAGAGCTAATGAAGTTCCTGTCGAGTATGTACTCTTCCCCGATGAGGGCCATGGTTTTAGAAAACGCGAAAATCGAATTCTCGCGTCAGAGGCTTACTTAGAATTTTTGCAGGCCCACCTATGAGTGAGCAGGGCTCAAAAATTGATCGAAGAACATTGATGGCAACGATCTTGGCGGGAGGGTTAACGATGCCGTTAATGACCCGTGCAAGCGACGCGGCTGATAAAGCTGCACGGCCAACATCTGCCCCGACCCAAAATCCACTCTTGTGGGCTGTAGCCTGGTCGGAAACCGCTGCTGAGTTTGGCGCGCTGTGTCACCAAGCCTTTAATCTTGCGACACTGAGAGTAGATCAAGCCACGGAAAAGTTCAGGAATTCCGATCGACCCTTGGCTGTTATAACTGATCTGGACAATACGATCGTGCACGCATCGAGCTACTGGGGTTATTTGCTTAAGGAAGGCATTGATTTTTTTGATGACGGTGTTTGGGATAAGTGGATACCTGAAAATTTAATAACACTAGTACCCGGTGCATTCGAGTTTTTAAATCATTGTAAGAGCAAGGAAGTCGAGGTGTTCTATGTCACTAGCCGTAATCAGGGTCCAAACACTTACGATTACGCGCTAAAGCAGCTTCAATATTTGGAACTGCCATTTGCGGATTCTGCCCATCTCACCGTATACCGCGAGACATCTGATAAAACGCCGGCTCGAGAGGCGGTGAGGCAAACACATGAGTTAATCTTGTTGCTGGGGGATAACTTAAACGACTTTAAGCGAGATTATTACGTCAAGGACGTAGACGAGCGCTTTGCACTCATGGAGCGAGATCGCAAAGACATCGGACAGCAGTTCATAATTTTACCGAACCCCACGGACGGACATTGGGTAAGAGCGATTTTCGGAGAATCGGAGCCGGCGGGGACAGAACAAAACCGACAGATTCTACTTGAGGCAGCTACCAGACGAGCCTGGGATGGGATCGAGGTGGGATCTGGCGAAACCAACGGCTCAACTTGAACACGGTTCGTCCTCTGGCGACGTCCCTAAATGCTTGAGCGGGTCAGAATAGGCAGCTATTTCGGTCAAACTTGTAGCTTCGTGGGAATCTTCGCAATAGTTATCGTGCGCGAGATTTTTGCAGTCTCGTTGGTTTGCCGACGAAGCGTTTTTTCTGGCATTCCCACGAGGGGCTCAAACATCTGGCTGCAGGTGGACAGCGGTAACGCCCGAGAGAAATTGTGCGAAAGCCGGATCAGATGAGGCTTCTATTTCTCTGCCACCGCCTATTTTTTGCAGGACCGCGAATACTGCCTTCATACCAAGTGATTGACTCAGCATAATCTTAGGGGCTTTGGCTTGACTGGCTTGAATGGTCTTAATTTCCGTAAGACGCTCTTTTTCAATTACACGGCAGATTTCTAGAAGCTGGCCTGAATTCGTGGGCTGGCGCATGGCCGGAATTAGATGATTTGCCGCCACAACGGCATCGCGAATCGCGATATTTAGACCTTGGCCGCCAACCGGCGACATGGTGTGCGCCGCATCGCCAAGCAGTAGCAGACCAGGCTGACTCCAGGAATCTACGAGGTCTGCAACCGTGCTCAATAAAAATGGCTGCACTTCCGCGGCTTCAACCTTTAAAAGGGCGTCTGCAACATCCAGATCAACATACCCGGCTATCAGGTCTATAAGCTTTCTGGTTCCGAGTTTTCGAAGGGATTTAAAAGAGCCTTTGGCGATTATGAACCCCACCTGGACACAGCCATCATAAGTCGGAGCAACCAACACCAATCGACCTTGTCCTATATAAAAATGTAAAGCGTTAGTAACGCCGCTGGGCTGGCAACGCAGCTTTAACCAGACGATATCCATCGGCAACTTGTCGGCTTTAGCCTCAATCCCGGATCGCGCTCGCACGATTGAAGAGCGTCCGTCGCAGCCGATGACTAAACTTGCATGAATATCACCATGCGTATCGGTGGTTATTCCCGTTACCTGATCGTCTTTGCGAAGCAGATTCCTGACACGAGTACCCCGAAGAAATGTGAAGCTGGGGAATGCGGACGCCTTGCTAACGAGCATTTCTAGGAGCTGCGGCTGCGAAACCCAGCGAGGGCTGCGTCGCGGAGCCCCCGATGCGTTCATGATCGGTGAAAGGAACGGCTTTTTATTAATAAACGCGCGAAATCGATCTATCTCGACTTGGCCGACCTTTTCAAAATCTTCCCAAAGGCCAATCTGGTGTAACGGTTCTAGGCCGCTTGGCATCAGTAATTCGCCGCGGAATTCTCTGGAAAAATCTTCGTGCCGCTCTATTAGCGTGGTTCTAACGCCAGCTCTTGCCAGCAGATATGCCGTCACGGCGCCTGCTGGCCCGGCGCCAGAAATCACGATGTTCGGCTTTGGGTCATCCATGGTGCGAGCTATCTGTGCGAGCCTGTTTCAAAGTCATGTCAACAACAAGGGGATTCAACCAATGTTCAAACCAACCTGATTTTGGTTCGCGCAAACTCGAATATTTCTCCGACTCTGGCACGATCCGTAGCTAGCATGTCGATTGCGGTGAGACGGTCGCGTTGGTCAGGCTCACCCTGAACAAAATTGATATAGCTCTCGTCCAGCTCCATACGACCGTTCGCATCGATGCTTCTGCCAATAAACTCGGCAAAGCGCTGAGCGATTTTTGATGGATTTGCACAGGTCACCTCGGCGCCGACGATACCGCTAACAACGTCTGTTCTCTGATGCCAAGGCCAAGCCTGCCCACCCCAGGCCCAACTGTCCCAATCTTCCATCCAATCTAATGAAGTCAGTACGCCGCCTGTATCGCCGGGATGTAGGTGAACAGCGGAGCCAGTGATGCCATGGTAGCTGCGTTCTGGCGCTTCCATCACTACTCGGACATTCGCCGCTTCAACTCGTGTTTTAGCTGCATCTAAATCATCGACCTGAAGCAACAGCATGTAGCCGGCGGGCCCGCCTTGCTTGTCCAAAAACTTTTGGGTGGGTGCGGTGTCTCGTTCAGGCTGAAGAATTTCCAAAAAGGTGCTGCCCACCGCAATCACGGAGTTGAACATCCAAATGGGAGCGCCAGGTTTGTCGCGGTGAACCGGCGTCACCTCGAGCTGTTGGGCCACCGCCGTTTCGACGGGCCAGATGTCGTCGGTACAAAGGGCGATTTGACGGATTCGAATGCGTTTAGCCGCGGGTGGAAGGTCGCTCATGATTGATCTCCTTTTTACTAATCCTGCCAAGTGTCAGAAGAGCGGTCAAAGTCATCTTTGCTTCGGCAGGTATCAGCACTCTAGCTATCGAGGCGCACAGAAAAATTTACGCTGCGGATGAGCGACCACGCGAAATCATACATCGGTTAGCAAGCGCGAAAAGCGCTTCGCCAGCTGGTTACTGTTTTAGTTCCGGAGATATAGCCTTGTGAAGAAAATTTTGCTCTTACAGATACGCGTGCTATGACGTTTCTGAGAATATTTTTATTGCCGAATCCTTGCGGATTCGGAATGAATAACAGTCTACTTTTTTGAGCGATTCGATAAAGGCACCACGAGGCCTCAATAGCTATCGATCTGATTTTTTAAGAACCCCTAAGTTTATAAATGGCTGTTAAGTTAATTGTCATGACACACATTTCGTCGCGTTGATCGAACAAGTTAACGAAGACATCGATAAATTCGTGACCTTTCTTTTCGTAAGTTTTATTGATTTCCATTTGGGCTATTAGCGAGGAATTTCGGCCGACCGCTCGATAGTTTTGCGAAATAGTTTGTAAGTGAACCCATGGGTTCATGAACGCGTTCCCCGCTAAGATCCAATTAGAGCAGCCCAATAAAAACGATAAATTTGCGTACCCACCCTCGGTAGGCTGCAGCAATTTGGGCAGTTCATTGTGGTTGGATAAATAAATCTGCGTCGTGTCCTCAGACCATGAATAATTAAACGATCGGCAGCCTTCGTCTTTGAGCTGCTGCCAAATTGCTCTGCTCGCGTTGGGCGCCTTGTAGTCGAGATCGGTTAATTTGTCCTTGCGCAAGATTGGGGGCGTAGGTAATTGGTCAGTCAGAGCCACCTCTGCATGAGCGCTGATTACACCGTTGCGCCTCACCAAAGTCGTGTTTGCTCTTGAGGGGTCAACGATGTCGGTTTCGACGTCGAATGCTTCTCCGTCATACAGCGGAGAAGTAATCCGGCAATTTGCATAGCCACTGTCGAGCCAATTCTTGCCCCAGAGTTCGACTAAAGGATGAACCAGATAGGCAGATATGGTTACTCCTGGTACTAAACCTCCTTCAAATCCGTATTCCCGAGCCAACTCGTCACTGTGGATTCTATTTTCAGAATCCGGCGCTGTATTCAGCGCTGTTGCAGACCATGTATCCATATCTTTTTTGCCAGTGATTTTCATCGACTATAGGAGTTTTGATTGCATCAATACAGCCCGGCAAGATGCCTTGCTTCAAAGAATTTTAATCTACGCGTCAGTTACTTACGCTTCGCCTACTAGCGCCGGTCAGTTGGCAGCGAGATTAATCGGTCAATGTCGGATGGCTATCTCTTAGTGCTCTTCTTCGCGTCGTTAACTCTAGTTTTAAAACTAAGGCTTGAGGATTCCTATAGATTCTTTGTTGGGGTTAAAGTTCGCAGAAGACACACTCGATCCGTCGTGCCCACCGAGCGTGCCAAAAGGACTAAAGCCCAGAATATTTTTTTGCTGCTCAGTTATCTTGTCCACAACTTCGGCGCGGACACTGTATGGATGGTTCTCTTGTGGCTTTACCCATGGCTGGAGGAATGCTGTAGAAATATTGCTTCTAAGCGCGCCTGATCGGTTTAGGCCATTGCCATGCCACAGTCTGCCTTCCCATACGATCGCCGTACCTTTTGGTGCGGTTAGCGACACGGCTTTGCTTTGTATTTCTTCGCTATTGGCCGTCTTGTAGTCAAGCAGCGGCCATTTATGTGATCCTGGAATGAGTCTCGTTCCTCCATTTTCAGGAGAATTGTCAGATATTAAGTACATAACGTTTGCCATGAACGGGAAATCCATAGGATGCGGCACGAGTGGCCATTGGTCTTGATGCAGTGGCATCCGTTCGTTGCCACTTCCGTTCATATGAGCGCCTATAGAGCAAAGACAAACTCGTTCGCCAATCAGGTGTTGGATTAGAGGCAATATCTTTGGATGGTCTATTAGTTTCAGGAAACAGTCGCCTTTATTGATTAGGTTCCAAACCAACCTGCTGACTTTTTCTTCTTCTGAAGACTGAACGCCTAAACCCTCGTCACCTCTTACTTTCGAGCCCACTTGGTATTTTTCTTCACCTAAAAACTGCTCGTTGAGCCGTTGATCCATTTCTTCTATTTCTTCTGAAGTTAGGACGTTTTCGATTAAGGCCATGCCATATTTGTCCAGATGGGCTTTAGCCTCATCTAGATCTCTGGTGAGTGGCGGGTAGTTTAAAGTTTCTAGCTGCGCGATATTCATGGCCGCTACTTTATAAGTAAATTTCGTTGAAAGGGAGGTCTTCGTTACAGACGTGTCGTCTAAGGCAACAACTGAGTCATAGCCGGCGCGCTTTTCTCCACGCTGTGCTGTTGATTTTATTGGCCCGATCTCCTTGCCGTGTTGAGCGATTTTTGGGGGATATCTGAGCGCCTGAGTGTTGCGCCAACAACAGCTACCTTGACTTGGCGTGGCTCAACTGTGAGCTTCTTTGGAGAGAAATTTGAGGCAAAAATCTATGTCCATATTCGGCAAAGACGAAAAAGCGATAGCGAAATTTTCTGAGACGCTTCCTATTCCAGAATTTCCCGAATGCGATTTCAATATCCCGAAGCCGTTAAAATCCGCGAAAGTGGCCATCGTGACGACAGCGGCCCTGCATTTGGAAGGGCCAGGGTACGAGCTAGGGGACAGCGACTACCATTTTGAGAGTTTATCCAGCGCTGCGAGAAACCTAAAGCTGGGGCATCACAGCGTAAATTTTGATCGAGGTGGATTCGCTGCGGACATTAATGTCGTTTACCCGATCGATCGATTGGAAGAAATGGCAGATAGGGGAGAAATTGGTTCGGTTGCCGAGAATCACTATTCGTTTGCCGGAAACCAATCAGCCAGCGTGGCTGAAATACGCCTCGATTCCGGCCCGGCTTGCGCGAAAAAAATGCTGGATGAGCATGTCGACGTGGTGTTGCTCACCGGCACCTGACCTCTATGCCCGCGTACCGTGTGTACGCTTGCCCATGTTTTTGAAGCAGCGGGCCTCGCTACATTAGTTCTGACACCGATGCGGCGAATCGCTGAACGAATGGGCGTCCCCAGAGCACTTTATACTGACTTTCCATTGGGCTTGTCGTTGGGGAAACCGGCGGATGAAGCGTTTCAGACGCAGGTCATTCGGTCAGCTTTTGAGCTGCTCAAAGAAACCAAGGGACCGATTATCAGAGATTTCCCAATCAGTATTAGCGCAACCGATAGCGAGCCACTGCAGTGCGCGCTGCCGGCACGATTGAACCCCGATTTGCATCCGGCGGTGGACGAAGCTCAGGCATTGCGGGCGGCCTACGAGCGCGCCGTGGAAAGCAGCAAGAAGACCTCGGTAGGCATGCGCATCGACGCCGCGGATATCCCGGACGCGCTGGCAAAATTTGCGCAAATCGCACAAGGCGAGCACTGGGAAACCCTTGGGTTTTCGGCCGAGTCGATATACGGAACGGTGCACGATATCCGGAGCTACTATGAAGAGGTAGCCTGCGAACTTGCGGCGGCACCGATTGCGCCGTGGGCGACTGAGCAATGGTTTTATGAGCAAACCAAGGCGGGAGAGGTCGTCTTGAAAGCGCGTCGCGCAATGCGCGACCAGCAAGTTGCGCAAGAGGTGTGGTTTGGTCTAGCGCCGGCAGGTAGACAGTGAAAGTGGCAATAGAGAAGCCGCTGTTTGCCACGGCACGACCTAATCTTAACGAGCTTTCTTGGAAAGTCGTTCCGACGAAGCCACATTATCGTTCTCATCGTAAAAAACCCTATAACCAAGAACTGTTCCGTTAAAGCCTCGCTCGATTGGCGTTCCTACCAAGCCCCATAGCCCCAATGTCACGATTTCACCAGCGGCATGGCCAGTGGCCCGTGCAGCACGAGCTCCCGCAGAATAGCCTTGCACAAAGGAAAAAAGATCAATTTTTTTACCATTCTCGGTACGGCTCTCGGCGGGAGCACCTAACTCCAAGATCACTAGATCCCTAGCGGTCCCAGGATCTAGTAAGCTGAGATCTTTGGCTTTGGGCTGCGAAGCTGCCTTTTGACTGGCCGCGCAGCCGATCGCCACCACAGTGAGCATTAGTATTCCCAAAAGTTTCAACGTTTTCATTGTGCTTGTCCTCCTTGTGCCTACGACTGCGTTAACTCACCGAAAAATGAAGTCAACGCAAATTTTTGTGTATCGCTCCCTTTATGCTTTTGATCTCCACTTTGTCTACCGCCTGGGGGCATATTTAGTAAAACATTCGCAATCTCAGAAGCTTGGGAATATTTAAAATAGTAATCTGGTGCCTGGGGTCACATTCACTTCCTACTTACGGCATAAACAAAAAAAGACAGCCCTCATGCCAAAAGCAACCTAGAAAAAAATGAACAAGAAATCTTAGAGTCCATCGGACAGATCTGAGACGTGAAAAGGGAAGACGAAAATCGCTGAAAGCCCGAAAACGAACAGCAGGCAATTAACAAGGACCTTGCAATATACAAGGACCTCAGCGCCAAGTGGTCCGATAATAATCTTCTCGCCCATTCTGTTTATTCTTTTCAACGACATCTCGCATCCAACCGAAAGATGGTTCACTTGAGCTATTACGCGATTACATTAATAAAAAATGAAAGGACTCGGCGGGTTCTTTTCTGAACGGTGTAAAAGCGCCGACGGGTGGTAGTTAAGGCGGTGCACGCCCGAGAATGAGCGGCGCATGCTGCATGCTGCATGGCTACAATGAATGGGACCTGATCATCTGATTGCAGATGAGGTGCCAGAGAATTCTTAATGAGGAGTAGCGATGAAGGTCACGGAACTGAAAACTATGGTGCTGGAAGCAGAGAAGCCTTATGTCGGCGGCAAGTACTTCCTGTTTCTGGAACTACATACGGATGAAGGCATCACCGGTATTGGGGAACGTGTTGCCGGCAGTTCCTACTCAGCCCATCTCGGTGACCTGAAGTCACAGGTGCAGTTGATCGAGCAATTCGTCGGGCAGTTCGTTATTGGCCAGAACCCGCTAAACACTGAACTCATCTGGGACAAAATGTATGGCACGCATCATGACCTGAGGCATCCGAGCCTTTTTGGGACACCGGTGATCAGTGCGATCGACATGGCGCTTTGGGACATTGCAGGAAAGGTAGCGAACCAGCCAATCTACAACCTGCTGGGCGGACAGTATCACGAGAAGCTACGCGCTTACGCCTATATGCCGAACGTCGACCTCAACAAGTACCCGGAGAAAGCTGGTGACGTCGCCCTGCAGTTGCTGGAGGAAGGCAATACCGCATGCAAGCTGGATCCATTTATGCCATTGCATCCTATACGTGACATTCCTGTCTGGGAGATCGCAAAAGCCGAGGAAATTTTTAAGAACATTCGAAAAGCCGTCGGCGACAAGCTCGAAGTGGGTATCGGTACGCATGGACAAATGCCGACGTATAGCGCCATTCGCGTGGCCAAGCGGCTTGAACCCTACGACCCGTTCTGGTTCGAAGAACCAGTGATGCCGGAAAACATTAACGAAATGGCCCGGGTGGCAGCCCACACCAGCATCCCTATCGCGTCCGGGGAGCGTCTGGTGACCAAGTACGAATTCTCTGAAGTCTTGGAAAAACAGGCTGCACAGATTATTCAGCTGGACGTCGGTCAGTGTGGCGGAATCACCGAAGCAAAGAAAATCGCCGGCATAGCGGAAGCTCATTACGCCATGATCGCACCACACATGTATTGTGGCCCTGTGGCTGCTGCCGCCGCAATTCAGATCGATACCTGCTCACCGAATTTCCTGATTCAGGAAGCAAACCAGGGCCCATTGCACAAGAAAATTTTCAAGGAACCGATGGTGTTTGAGAATGGCTACATCATCCCGCCCAAAGGGCCCGGCCTCGGTGTCGAGTTTGACGACGATGTGGTGAAGGCACACCTGATCAACTGAATGACAAGAACGCCTGGAGAGAGAAATTCCTAGCGCAAAGGCGAGAAACGATAGCGTAAGGACGAGCATCTGATAAAACGAATAATTCCTGTTAGAAAGGGCCCGTTGACGCGCACCTGAGATCCAGCCGGATATGGTGCGACATCAACAACGGGGTAATTTATGAAAAACCTCTCTCTGGCGGCGCGCGTTCGTTGTATAAGGTGTTTGGGGATGGTTTAGTCATGCCCAGCTGCAAAACATCCTAATTGCAGTCTTAGCTCTCTATTGTTGCTTTATGGTCCTCACGGTCAGTGCAAACTCAGGTTTCTTTTTGCTGCCTTTGTTGCTTGTACTGCCGTCTTTTGTGTTTAAGAGTCGCAAGAAGTATTCCGTAGAGGGCGAACAATGAACCGTGTAAGACAACTCATTCTGACAGCCCTTACTATTCCTGTAGATTAACGTGTCACCAAATGTAGCAAAGGGAATGTAGTTAGCTGATAGCGGCGGCAATGAATGCCTTAAAACTAACTAAAATAATTGGCTATTTTTAAAATATGGCGGAAGAGGTAGGAGTCGAACCCATATTTCCAACCGTATTTGAATCAATCACTTACGAGCCTGTATCAGCCC